>Ga0213868_10000486_pt1 | contig 37277 bp, 32 predicted proteins | sample PICome_9_FD_160087 | JGI IMG/M metagenome (GOLD analysis project Ga0213868, IMG submission 160087) | Coastal seawater microbial communities near Pivers Island, North Carolina, United States - PICO127 | ecosystem: Environmental > Aquatic > Marine > Coastal | place: USA: North Carolina...
CTAAGGATTCATTAACTTAGTAAGGTTGCTATGGCTACCATCTACAAACGAAATGGCAAGTGGCGAGTTCAGATTCGCCAAGCAGGATTTAAAGACATATCTGAAGCATTCCCCTCAAAGAAAGATAAAGCTGTTTTGTACAAAATAGTGAAATAATTTACCTTGTTACAATTAGGGCATAAAGCTATAGACTAGTCTGATATTATTGATTTATTTAAAAATGATATATCGGTAAAATAGAATAAAATCGTTTTTCAAAGCTAAAAAAATTGATTTCGGGTCCTCGATTTATTTTATAAGAGATTTAAACATTTTAGCTTAATAGCATAATGAGATTACCAAATGTTGAATATTCTTCGCTCTTTAAAAATTATATATAGTATGCGACATAGGCTTGCTGATGGTGTTTGGCATGACATTAATCAACGATATGTAGGATCGTTATTTGGTGTGATCTGGGTAATATTATTTCCTCTATTGCAATTATCTGTATATGCAGCCTTGTATACTATAATTTTTAAAGTTCGTCCTTCAGGCTTAACAGAATATGACTATGTGATTTTGGTATTCTCTGGATTGGTTCCGTTGCTGACTTTTAATGAGATAGTAACTGCCACAACTAATTCACTTTCAATGAACAAAAACTTGTTATTAAATACGGTATTTCCATCTGAACTTATCCCTCTGAGAGTAGCTTTAGCAGCTCAAGTACCCGGGCTTTTTGGTTTGTTAATTACAGTTACTATCGGTTTATTTTTAGGCTCAACCAATTGGCAGGTATTGCTTGTAATACCAGTTTTTTGGGGGCTTTTATTCATGTTTGCTGTAGGTATTGGCTGGATTTTGTCACTTCTTTCTTTAGTTGCGAGAGATATTCAACATGGATTAGGTATTGTGCTTATAACTACAATGGTTTTGAGTCCGTTTGCATACACCCCTGAAATGGTTCCATCTTCATTGAAAGTAGTTATTTATTTTAATCCACTTTCTTATTTCGTTCTATCGTTCCAACAACTTATTTGTTATGGCATATGGCCAGATTGGCTAAATGTCATGGGTGCAGTATTTCTTGCTTTATCAAGTTTTTTAGTTGGATTTGCCTTTTTCCAACGAGTAAAACATATTTTCTTTGATTACAGTTAGGGTCAGGGAACTTATGAACATATGGATGAAATTGATATTGCTACTAAGTTGCATGTTGGGAGCAGTTGGAATATTTCAAAACAAAAATGATGGAACAACATTATCTAATGATACCGCCTCAGACGCACTTGTTCTGGAAATAGAAGATAATTTTTTACTATTTGACCATGAACTAAAGGATAGCGTTGCTCCTGCAAAGATTATGTTAGAAAAGCTGCTTGGTTCAGCCACACCTTTTTCTGAAACATCAAACCAAGATATCGCTAAAAAGTTAAATTATATAGTTTTTAATCACTGCAGTTCATCAAAACCAAAAACAGGGTTGGTAGATATAAATGAACTTTTTGAAGTTTGTAAAACTACTTGTGGTGGATATGCTTACGTTTTAAGAGGATTGTTAGCGGCAAATAATATTAACAGTCGTTATGTAAATCTATACAACCTTCCAAATCAGGGAAATCATACTGTGGTTGAGGCTGAGATTGAGCCTGGAATATGGGCTTTATTCGATCCCACATTTGGTAGTTTTTTTACAGAAGAATCACAAGCCGATAATAGGCCACTATCTCTAGAAGAGATCAGATTTCTTTTTACATCCGAAAATATTAATGAACACGTTTTAACAGCTAAAAAAAATACGGCTGTTTCGATAAAAAAAGACACTAGATACCTTTATGAACGCTCGTCATTCCCACATCGATTCATGAAAGTAAATAATTATCTTGCGGCTGAATCAATTTCTCCAGTTGGTCTCGGCATGTCTATTCCTTTGGTTCTAGAGCTAGACGTTGCATCAGGAAGAGCAACTGCCGGAATTCTTGAAGAAACTAATATTCAAGAAGGACAAACAAAATTTTTAAAGTGGTCCAATGATACTATTAATAATGAAAATCCAGCTGACGATACATCATACTTATTTCATATAGTTGGTAATTATGAGCCCTACTTCAAATCCTTGAACGTGATCAGGCTTATAAATCTGCAAATAGGCGCTACCTATGAAATTGAATTTCATGGTGTGTCTCCTGCACAAGAAAGAATTCAAATAATTGACATCGGGAGAGATCTTCAGTTAAACCAAATTGAGCCTGAAGAAGTCGGCTCTGGTCAAATGTTACTAAAAAGAAAGTTTAGGGCACTAGCATCCCACGGAGAAATAATATTTAGTGTAATTGAACAAAACAAGTCTCGGGTGTACCTATTTGGTATTTCAGTGCTTAATACTAAATTAAGAAAAGAATAATAAAGACCTCTATTTGATTTCATTCTTTCGATACAATATTAAATAAACGTTAAGAACCTAATATCTTTATGAAAAAATCATTAGCCATACGATTAAAAAAAGTATCCAAAATTTATAGGCTCCATAGTAGCCAATGGGACATGCTCGTTGAAGTGCTTAGACTTCAGAGATTTGGCTTTAAAGCAAAGTCTCCAGCTAAGGATTTTCCTGCCCTTAGCAATATATCTCTTGAAGTACATACTGGACAACGAATTGGTATTATAGGTAGAAATGGTGCGGGTAAAACTACACTTTTAAAATTGCTTTGTGGAAATTTCTCACCAACCCAAGGTGAAGTTGAAGTTAACGGTACAGTCCAAGCTTTAATGAGTGTTGGAATTGGATTTCATCCTGAATATTCAGGAAGGGAAAATGTAAAGGCTTCTTTGCAATACAATGGAATTAAACTCTCAGAATATCAAAGAGCAATGGAAGGGATCTTTGATTTCTGTGAACTGGGTGATTTTTTGGATCAGCCATTCAAAACTTATTCATTAGGAATGCAAGCTCGTTTAATGTTTGCTACCGCCACGGCAATTTTTCCAGACATATTAATTATAGATGAAGTATTAGGAGCTGGTGATGCCTATTTCATTGCTAAATCAAAAGCTCGTATAGACAAAGTAGTAAGCTCTGGATGCACTGTTTTGCTGGTATCTCACTCCATGCAGCATGTCATGGAATTATGTGATGTGGTGATTTGGATGGATGAAGGTAAAATTCGAATGCAAGGAGAAGCCTTCAAAGTAGTGAAGGCCTATGAAGAATATTTATATGGGCCGATTGAGAAATTTCAGTTATCCAAAGAAAATTATAATAATAACGACGTAAAATTAGATCTTCCTAAAAATTTTATTGGAAGCAACGCAGCTTCATCAAAACAAGTAACTGTATTCAAACGTAATATGAGCCCTGACGAAGATATTTTGCTGCAAGATCCTTTTTTTATCCCACATGAAAAAAAACCATTTTTTGATGATGAAACTTTTAGGGATGACAGTTTCAATTTCATAGCGCGGGGGGGTGTTTCGCGTTGGGACTGTGAAAAGGGAATCAAGGTGATTTCATTTTCAATTCATACTGAGAACGGCTTAGGGAACATACTAACAGCATTTCGTCCTGCTAAGTTTTTATTTGGCTTGCTTGCCGAAGAGACTCAAGATTTTGATTGCAGATATGGTATCGCTATACATGATTATTCAGGAATTTGTATGACAAGAATTTTTAGCCCGCAAGATAAATTTTCGATAAATAAAGGGGAAATACGAAAGATAGCAATGGTACTTAATCCAACACAGATAGGTCCTGGGGATTATACTTTAAGCATAAGTGTTCATGAAAATTGTCCTATTGAAAAAATAAACTTTGCTAGAAGGTACGATCTTTTAAGTAGAAGTTTTAGTGTTAAGGTAGAATTGCCTGATTCGCTAGCAGCTCTTGATTCTCGATTTTTTCAAACAGCAGAATGGAAATTTTCTTCAAGTTTAAAGTGTAAGTAATTTATGGATAAATATTTAAGATGAAAACAACAAACCCGGCTTCCACTTTATTTCCTAACCAGAATATAGTAGAACTTTCTGAGCGCCCAGAAGAACTTTTATTAATATGTTTTTATGATCCGAACGGGATCTCTACTGTGCCAGAGACTGTTGCTTATATTCAAAAGCTTTCAAAATTTTCAATAACTATAATAAATTTATTTGAGCAGAGAGAAGACAAAAAAAATAGTGGGCTCCTAAAGTTATCAGCTAACTTAAATATACAGAGATTTTCAGGTTTAATAGTACACAATTCAATATCCTATAATGTTGATAATCTTTATTCGTTAGATACATTGCTAAATCTTAAATTTAAAGATTATGATGGTATCAAAATCCTGATGAAACAGGATGAGAATAATAGGTTTCAAGAGCTAGCTAAATATGTTGGCCAAGTTCAATTTGACCTTGTTTTTACATGTTTACCTGAAAGTGCGATTTCAAGAATTTATCCATCAGAATTAGTTGGTCCTACCAAATTCGTCCGGATGTATACCGGCTACGTAACCCCGACATTGAGAAAACTTGGATATATAGATATAGATATAGATAGAAAAATTGATGTTGGTTATCGAGGCTCTATACAACCTCTATCCTTTGGTCGTCTTGCTTACGAAAAAAGAAAGATCGGGGACGATGTTTACAGACTGCTTAAGGCTAAGAAATTTAATGTAGATATTTCAAGTAAGTGGGAAGATCGTTTAGGGGCAGATTTATGGTTTGATTTTTTAGGCTCATGCAAAGCAACATTAGGCGTTGAATCTGGTGCAAGTATTTTTGACCTTGATGGCAAATTAAATAAGCGGTGTAGAGAGATTGAACTTGAACTTGGTAAGTTTCGGTTAGATGCTAACTATGCGGAAACTTACTTGGATAAACTATCTGATTACGAAGATAATGTCTCTTATAAGCAGATCTCCCCTCGTCATTTTGAGGCTGCCGCTACTGGAACTTTACAGTTAATGTTTCCTGGTGACTACTCAGGTGTTTTCGAAGCTGGTAGGCACTACATAGCTCTAAAAAGAGATTATTCCAATTTATCTGATGTTATGGCAATAGTTAATGATGAAGCTAAGAGAAAAACTATTACGGAACGTGCATATGAAGAGATTATCTGTAATTCGGATTTTTGGATAGAAACTTTCATTTGTCGATTTGATAAAGAGGTGGAGCAGCTTCTATACAGTAAAGCTTTAAAGCAAGAATCATTATTTAAGATAAGCAATAAAAACGTATTACTTCTTGCGGCGCATGAAACAGTCTTAGATCCTCGAATAGACTGGATATCCTCCAATAGCCCGCAAGATATTTCTATTCACAAACTCGGTATTAGTTCCAATAAAACGAATTCTTCTATTGCTAATGAAGAGTTTATTACGACAGAAGCAGAGCGAGTAAAATTTTCTGAAGATATTTTACGAGAACTTTACAGAGAATGCAGTCATACTTCAGCCGGCTGGGCAGGGCTACAAGAACTACAATTTATAGCTCAATCTCTTAAGTTAGAAGAACTTGAATTTTGCGAAATGTTTGGAGCACCTGTTGGTGACTTATACAATCTTTCATCTAGAAATCAAAAGTTTCGGTGGTATCTAAATTATATTTTAGATACATCTATGACTTTAATAAAAGCAGCAAAAAGAATGCGTGGATTTCATGCCGTTATTGCCGTTGACTTAGTAACTTTACCAGCTGCACTTATCCTGAAAGGGCTATTTAGCACTCCAATTATTTATGATGCGCATGAGTTTTGGAGTGAGAGTGATCCTTTGTCTTTTGAATTTGAGAAGCAGTTTTGGGTTACTCTAGAAAGACGATTAGTTACCCAGGTTGATTATTGTCAGACAGTGACTCCCAGCTTAGCGAATATTATGACCAATTTATATGGTGTTCCATTTCACCATGTGCCTAACTGTGAGCCCCTAGCTAGTGCTCAGACAACTAGAGTAAATAATAGGCGAACTAGTGACTGTATATTTCTTTTTCAGGGTAACTTTGCCCCCTATCGTGGAATAGACTTGTTGATAAATGTTTGGTCAGACTCTAATAGTGACGCAGTTTTAGCTTTACGTGGTCCTGATAATGATTACAAAAAATTGATGATTAGCCTAGCCAAAGAAAAAGGCTCAAATAAACGGATAATCTTTCCTCCGGCAGTAGATGAAAAAGATCTTGTAAATATGGCGCATCGAGACGGTGATATAGGTATTTTACCCTACACGCCATTTGGAAAAAATTATCAAAATTGCTGTCCAAATAAAATGTCGCAATATATGGCTGCAGGTCTACCGATACTTGCAAATAAAACTTTTTTTGTAGAGCAGATTATTCAGCTCTCTAAGTCTGGACTTGTAGTTGATTTTTCCAAAAAGAATGAATTACTTGATGCTATTAATGAGCTTACTAGCAATCACATCGCTAGAAAAAATATGGCAAATGCATCTAAAGAATATTTTAACAACGAATTTCATTGGGAGAAGGTAAGTCAAAATTTTTATAATAAAATAAAAGCAATAACATTATTAGACAAAAAAAGTTCATTTATGATTTACCGAGATACTAAGATCGAACCACTTCTGATATCTAAAGATCGGGATCTATGTAGAAAAAAAATTATTAAGCAGTCTTTGACACGTGAAGTACTAATATTTATTTGGCATATATTTCCTTCACGTTTAAAATTTTACTTGAGTAGGTTTAGTTTTATAGCAAAATTAAAAGAAAAACTAGCAAAAAGGTTATAGATACAACCATTTTAATGTCCTGGTAGCTCAGCTAGATAGAGCGGCCCCTTCCTAAGGGGCAGGTCCGGGGTTCGACTCCCTGTCAGGACGCCAATCAATACAAGGGTTTATTAAAATAGACCTTACTCATCAATAAGTAAAAATTTAAAATTGGTAACCAATACCTACTTTAACATTGAATGCATCAGCATCGACTTCCTTTCTTATAGCATAGGGGGCAATACCATCATGAAAATTACCTGTCACATGCTCATCTTCAAATTTTATGTAATTTGCTTCTGCGTAGGCATAAAAGGATTTACCAAATAATTGCTTATATCCTATTCCAGCTGAAAATCCATTCATATCTTCGTCTGATATTGATACAAACTCCTCATCTTGGTTAGTTGGAGCTAAGTCTGCAGCAACATAAGCCAGTTTGATATAAGCAAGTTTGTTCTGACTAATTACATATTGTGGTTTTAGATATATGGTATACATATCTTTAAGTTCATAGGTATTCCAATCTATGGTCCCATTATCAACTATCAATTGCTCAGCACCCATCTCAATATCATCAAGATAATAATCAAATCCCAATCCAACCAGAAATCTATCATTCACGGGAAAATTGTAGCTTAAGCCAAAACCATAAACTCCATCAGTATCATCGGTGCTTAATGCTAAGTGGTGGGTAACTAAACCATTTACTGTGGTTGATTTATCAGAATCAGATTTAGTATTTTGAGTGCCAGCAAACACCTCAAATGCAAATCCACCAAAACTGTCACTTAATTTAATATTTTGAGGTGGAGCTGAATTAACTGAAGAAGCTAATTGAGAATCAGTAGCAGCAGGTGGGATGTTTGAGTAATCATAACTTCCGCCTCCAGCAAAAGCCAAATTTGTAAATATGACTAGGGGAAAAAAGATAATTTTTGTATATTTCATATATTTATCATCCTATCAGTTAGATTTTTTTGCATTGTATTATAAAGAAAATGAGTTCAAGGTAAATACGTCCTATATCTAGAAATAAATGATTATAATTTTTTCTCTTTTTTTCATAATACAAACTAAGTAAAAGAGTGGCTGTATCAATCATTTATCAAGAGCTAGACACTAAACAAGTAAGGGTAGTTAATATAGACAAAGCTGTTTGATTTCCAAGAAGGTTATAATAAGGTAGTAATAGCAACAACAACTAATACATTACCCATACCTGTTAAATGTAGGCTGTATAAGGGCTAAAAGAGAAAGGAATAGTATGAGCGTGAAGAAAAAGATAGTACTTTGGTTATTTATTTTTACGGTATCAATTCCGCTGTGGTGGTCTATGGATTGGACGTATAATCCTTTTTAATTATTCTTTAGTAAAAAAACCAAGATTTAGATTTGGTTCTAATTGTTTCTCTGCTAGACAGGTCTTCTCTATTTGTTTAGCAGCGTATTCAGTTCCTGTCTCACCTGCTTCTTTAGCACATTCACTTCTAACAGATTCAACTGATTCGTAAAGGTATTTATCATCGATACATAAATCCCTTAGAGGCAAGTAGGCACTTTTTGGTGGCTAATTACTAATTTCTTTTTTTTCTAGCTCATTCTTTATGATGTGCTGCAACTGCTGGGTTTTTACCTCTCTGGAAAGCGAGCGAACAAAATCATGATTTATATTCATATTTAATTTTCCCGTTTTCAACTTTTCCAGCCCCTCCATAAGCTGCTCATATTCTGTTGCAATAGCAAGATTTAGACCTGCCTTTTGGATATATTTTGCTACCAAAGTATTACTACTTATTTCTGCGATTATAGGCTTCTTTGAAGCCAGATACTCAAAAATCTTGGTTGTTAAAACGCCCTTAGCGCTGTGAGAAGAAAAATCAGATATTTCTTTAAAGAACAATGCATCCGCTGTAATCATTTTTTTTATGGCGACCTGATAAGGTTGCTGAGAATAAAACGTCACGTAAGGCTTTGCCTCTGGGGCTATATTCCCTAAAGTCTTCCTTAGTAAGCTCGACTCTCCATAAAACTCTGCTATCACTCTGCGTCCAGGCTTTTCATTAATTTTAGCTAAAGCTTTTAAAAAATTTTGGGGGATACTTTGATTGCTAATAGATCCTACATATCTGATTATACAATCCTTCTCCTCGACAACATTCACATCAAACGCTGATGATACATCCTTAAAAAAATCGCTGTCATATCCATTCTCTACACAATAGACCTTAGGGTGAAATTTCTCATAATAATCCTTCATCGGCTCAGATATTGCAATAACTACGTCTGCTATTTTCAACATCCAACGGTCTATGTGGTGCTCTAGAAAGCGAGAAAACCGACTGCCTTTAAAAACATGATTACCACTAAAGGTGTCTCTATAGTCTGCTATCCAAGGCTTTTTATAAAACAACTTCACAAAGTATCCCGCTAGATGTGTAGGCCATGGAGGACAAGATGAAATTACCATATCAGCCTCCTTTAATGCATTTTTCACCTGTTTGTCCACAAAAGGTGATGCAAACTGAAATGCAAATAATATCCGATGATCTAAGCTTTGTCCCAGCCACTTCATCACGAATCGTTTTAGTTTTTGTAAGGCATATCCAAATTTTGAACGGGTTCTGGTATCAAACATATTTGGCTTTTCAGACTTATCCAATATTGGCGAAGCTGTTGCACGCCCAATGTTATTAATCTCAATTAGACGTAAGTAATTTGGAACCGGTTCGGTTAATAGTCCATCCCGGTTAGATTTTTTTGTCGTAATAACGGTAATTTCATCACCAGAGATATTTAAATACTTAGCAAAGGCATTGATTCTCCTTGCTCCAGTGGAGTTTAAGGGCGGAAAATAATGTACAATAAAAATAATTTTCAAAAAAAATTCCTTTTTTTGTATAAATGACTTTAGTATTTGCTCAATATGCTAATGTAACTAGTTATTGTTAATAATAACAATCTATTACTAAATCACACACCAAATAAACCCTGCCACTATCAGTTGCGTTCAAAAGTGTCTACTTTTTTACACAAAAATATCCAGATAACCCATTGGGAAAATAACAGTAATTCAAGCATATAATTTTATACTGGAAACATGAAAGTATTTATCCACTCCTGTGTGTAATTGCAATAAAACTAAGAATTCTAAGGCAGACAAGAAGTGAATAGCTACTGACAGATATACAAATAAAATAATAGCTAGAAGTAAAGCCATGAACTTAATAATTAATTCTACATATTTTAGATGCCCTATCATTTTATTCTTTACTTTTAAGATACATATTATTGACTAATTCTGGCCAACTTGGTGGCTCATAATCTGTGGCTTTTTTAAATTTATCAGAATTCAAAGATCGATCAATTACCAATCTATCATCTTTAATGATATTTATATCTTTATGATAAATATCCGCTATCAGACTCAGTAGCGAATACTTATCTATAGGGTTAGATGATACATGAAACAACCCCTGTAAATCTGGACGTGGAATAATATGGTTCATGATGATTCTTGCAAGTTCAACAGATGGTAAACCAGAAAAAACAGCTTTCTCATACCCCTTAACTGTGTCATGTTGTGCCAAAAACCAGTTAACTAAGGAGTAGTGACTATTTAGCTCATGACCAATTATAGAGGTACGTAATGTTAAAGTATCAACGATATCTCGCAATTCTCCTATATACTTGGACTTACCGTACAAATCCTCGGCATCTGAGAGATCCTCTTCTCGATACATTCCTTTACGACCACTAAAAACGCAATCTGTACTGATATGTATCAACCTGCTACCTATTTTTAAACAAAGGCGTGCTAATTGGTGAGGGAATAATGCATTGATAGGCAGAACTATTAGAGGATCATTAGTCTTATTTATTTGTTTGATCAGACCAACGCAGTTGATAATAATATCAGGTTGCACCTTGTCTAATACCTCTTCTAAACGCCTTATATCTAAAACATCAACATTATTAACTAGCTGTTTTTTTTCAAACTTATTAAAATAAGGCAGCCATTCTGAGCCACGCAACGTTGCCCAAACCTGATAGCTGGATTCTTTCGAGAGGGTTCTAAATATGGCATTACCTAGCATACCTGTTCCGCCCAAGATGAGTACTTTCATTTTAATGCCTATTTTTTTGTCTCTTAAGTTCAATTTTTTGTTGTAAAATTTCAATTAATTTTTCACACTGCTGATGCATCTCATAATTTTCAAGAAAGTATCTTTTGCTATTATTACCGAACATATCACGCTCGCTTTCTGACATATTGAAAAACTGAATAATTCTTGCTGCTAAAGCCTTATGATCCTCTGCTGGGCATATTAAACCAGCACCAGCTTCCTTTATTACTCTTGCTGTTTCGCCATTGATGCTCGCAATAATGGGACGACCTGCATTCATATATGCCTGCACTTTACTTGGGATTGTATATGTAAATATTTCGGAGCTATTAAGAGTTACTAATAGTGCTTTGGCTTTAACAAAAATAAGTGGCATCACTTCTATTGGAAAACTTCCTGTAAAGAGTATATTTTTTAAAGCGCGATTCTGAGCTTCATTCTTTGCCCATTCCATCATACTCCCTGATCCCACTACTAATATTCGGATATTAGGAAAATTGCTTAATTGTTGAGCTGCGCTAATTAATGTTTCTATTGACTGAGCTTTTCCTATATTACCAGCAAACACAAAGGAGAAATATTTATCCAAGCAATCTTCCAAATATGATGGTAACAAATTACTTGATTCATAATTAACTTGCTCAATATTATTCATAGCATTTGGAAAATAAACTATCTTGTCTTTTTTTGATAAGGTGCTTACTGGCTTAATAAATGCTTTCGATTGAACTAAAAGAGTATCAGCAGCTGCATAAATAAATTTGACTAGAAAATTAACTGATTTCAATACAATCTTATTTTTAATGAAGCCGGTTGCATGAAGGCTTTCCGGCCATAAATCCTGTACCCATATCGTTAAATGGGTTCGTTTTATATATTTGAGAAGAATAGCTGGAATAGCGGATGTAATTGGAGAAGGTGCGAAGACAAAAATCTCATCAAATTGTTTATTCTTAACTAAGAATGGAAAACGTATCAAACCTGAACAAATAAAAGAGCAGTAATTTAATATAAGTGCTTTGGCGTTAGCAGATTTTCTTGGCCTCAATGGCACCCGTATTATCTCTACATCACCCATAGTCTCATACTGTACTCCATACTTTTGATAGCCTGGATAGATTTCACCCACCGGATAGTTAGGTTTTCCAGTTAACACAACAAGGTGATGCCCTTGTTCAGTCAATGCTGTCGCTAATTGATTGACGACGAAAGACTCGGGCCAAAAGTATTGTGTCACCAAAAGAATTCGCATTGATTCTTAAGTCCTATAAATTAATCTATGTATTTAGATCTATTTTCTTGTTATCTATATTTCTCAAATATTTATAATTGCTTGTAACGAATACTTAGTAATTTATCCATTATAAAGATAATTACAATATCAAAAAAAATAAAACTTAAAACAACAAATAACCAAGCGCAGAGTCATATCTACTTAACCTCGGGAGGAAACACAATAAATATCATTTGATATACATACAGCAATCATATTGGCGTATTTGGTTTCAAGCCTCTCTAATCACAAAATACATTAAGAAAACTCTATTTCGAATAATTTTACCCACCGAATAAAATTAAGCCAGCGCCACACCTGCCAGTTGAACTCTTTATTTCCTAGCTTGATTTCCTGCCACATTTGTCGTAACTTTTCTTGATTAAAAACTGGAATATCTGACGCCTCAGCTAAAGTTTCCTCAACCCATGGACTTAATTGCTCTAGCCATTCTCTTTCGGGTGACTCGAATCCAACTTTATCCTTTCTATCTAGAATTTCATATGGGACTATTTCTCGCATAGCTTCTTTAAAAACAGCTTTTGTTGTCCCATCATCCGCTATTAAGTATTTTTCTGGTATGTTTAACACAAATTCAGCCATATCTTTAGTCAGAAACGGCACTCTACTTTCCACTGAAAAATGCATTGAATTTCTATCACCGTGTCGTAGTAAAGCAGGTAAACCTTTTTGCGTTAGTTGGTTCGCTAATGCTCTATGGACATACCTTGAACCTGTATAAACATCTTCTAGCTTTGGTACATCAAACAGAACACCATGTCCTTTAAACCACTCTGAGCACAACCAACTAGGGGCTCTAGAACCTTGGCCTATTGACCAAAAAAGTGGGTATAACTGTTTTGGTGTGAGTGCACCGACTAAGCGTTTAAATACCATCATTTTATTTCGATCCGGCCATTTACTGGTTGTATTAAAAAAAGACCATGCTTGAAGTATTTTGCCTTGAAGAAGAAGACTCTTTATACGCTCACCCGGAAAACCAGAATAGCCAGCAAGCAATTCATCGCCACCTTGTCCATCTAGAGTTACAATTACGCCAGCTTCCTTAGTCAGCTTAAATACCCGATATTGTGCATAAATTGAGGTACCTCCAAAAGGTTCACCCTGCAATTTTATAAGGTCATCTAAATCAGATGCCATTTCATCTGCATTTATTGAGACTGTATATGACTTAGCCCCAGTATCTTTAATTACCCTGTTAGCCCAAGCTTCTTCATTTGAAGATTTTCCAGAAGCGACATAAGTAAATGTTTTTAGGTCAAAATCTGGTTCTAAATGACGAATCGCAGCTGTAATCGATGAAGAATCAACGCCACCGGAAAGTGCAGCGCCAAGAGACACATCACTACGAAGATGTAAACGTATGTTATCAAGAAATTGTGTTCTTAATTTCTCAGCAGAATCTGAAAAGCTAAGCTCCTCAATTGCGCCCAGTTCAGGCTTCCAGTAACAGGTTTCTTCTATGATATTAGCTGTTTTAGAGTCAATCACGATATAGTGACCCGGAAGAATATGTTTGACGCCTTCAATCATTGTTTCTGCAGAAGAATCGTAGTCTCCAAACAACAAATAATCATATAACCTTTGTGGGTTAACTTTTTTTTTCACTTCTGGCAAAGTCATAATAGCGGGTAATTCTGAGGCGAAACCAAGCAGTCCAGATTCATTTTTCACATAAAATAACGGCTTGATGCCGAAGAAATCACGAATCAGGTAAACCTTTTTCTCCACATCATCATGTAATACAATGGCAAACATTCCTTTAAAGCGTGTTAAGGCACTCAGACCCCAATGAGAGAGCGCTTGCAAAACAACTTCTGTATCAGTGTCTGATTCAAAAACATGTCCCTCCAGTTCAAGCTCTTCTCTTAATTCCTTATAATTATAGACCTCTCCATTGTAGGCAATTCTATAGCGATTATCAGCTGAGCTCATCGGTTGATGACCTCTTGGTGATAAATCGAGAATTGAAAGACGTAGGTGACCTAAAACTGTATCAGCTCCCTTTAAATCATCATCTGTACTCCAACCTCTATCTCTGCTATGAACTAATAAACCTTTATCATCAGGTCCTCGACCATGCATGATTTTGAAGCAAGCATCTATACTCTGTCTACTTTGGTACTCATTTAGTGCTTGAGATGCAACCCAGCCAAATAATCCACACATTTTTTAATTCTCGTTAAGTAAAATTCACTACTATTATTTATATGTAAGTATTATAACCACTGGAAAATTAAATTTACTTTTGTTTTAAAATTGCATACTGGTAAATTTCATCTACAATCAGTTCTGCCGCATTACCTTTTCCGTAAAGACTATGATCTATTTTAATTTCATTATGGTCACTAAAGATCATATTCACTAAATTGTTTTCTGAAAACTCACACAGTCTATTACTGCCATTGTTTATTAGCTCGATCCACTCAGTTTCATTTCGCAAGGTAATGCAAGGCACATGATGGAAATAAGCTTCTTTTTGTACACCGCCAGAGTCCGTCACAATAATTTTGGCATTTTTCTCTAACAAAAGCATTTCTAAGTAGCCAACAGGATCAATAATTACAGCTGTTTCTTTAATGATTTCCAATAAACCATGATTAGCAAGTGCTTTTCTAGTTCGGGGATGCAAGGGCAAAACGACCTGTATTCTTTTACTTACTTTAACGATTTGATCACTAATCCATTTTAATCGGTACTCATCATCAGTATTTTCGGCACGATGGATAGTTGCTAGAACATAGGATTTCGAATGAACACCTATTTTATCTAATAATTCTTTTTTATCCCCTACTTTTTTTGCATAGAAAATGGCCGCATCATACATAACGTCGCCAGACCTATGTACTTTCCTGCCTCGGAGTCCTTCATTACCAAGATTATTTACGGCAGTCTGTGTCGGAGCAAATAATAATTCAGCCAAATGATCTGTTAATATTCTATTCAACTCTTCTGGCATTTCTTTATTAAATGACCGTAACCCTGCCTCAATATGAATAACTGGAATATTTAGTTTGGCAGCTGCTAATGCTCCCGACAAAGTTGAGTTTGTGTCTCCATAGACTAAAACCAAGTCTACTTTCTCATTTATTAAAATTTGCTCTACAGCTTCAAGTTGTCTCCCTGTCATCTGTCCGTGTAATTGGCCACCGATACCTAAGTTATAATCAGGTTTTGGTATTTCCAACTCTGTAAAAAAAATCTCTGACAGATTGTGATCATAATGCTGGCCAGTATGAATGATAATTTCCTCAAACTCTTTCCTTGACTTAATGGCTCTAGATATTGTTGCCGCTTTGATGAACTGTGGTCTCGCCCCTATAATAGTAATAATTTTCATTGGCAAACTCTTAATAAAATTGATTTTAATTATACGGCATTATTTTCAACATTATAAATAATTGCTGCCTTATGAGAATTTTATTGGAATTTTTAAATCTTCTAGGTTAAGTAATTAAGTATTTCTGCCACAGCATCAATTTAAAGACCTGCAGCGACGGGGCGGAGGTGGCGCTCATCTAAAATTCTTTTCGTATTTATTTAGGGTCATATAGCAATTACCAACCATCCTTAAGTCAACTCTAAAAAAATATTTTAGCACCATAAATCCAACGTTTGAGATATCTGCCACCTAATTTGCTAAAGAGAGTACGAGAAATTCGCAATCTCCACCAGAAATAATTAGAGACACTGGCTATTTCCTGCTGGTAACGACTAAATAACTTTACCACTTTAGCCTGATCCGTCCCAAAGATATTGCGTTTTGCAACCACCGACTCTGTATACTGCAAAATCTCATTTACGATAACCGTTCGCCTTAAACGCGGTTCAGCAAGTATCGCTTCTTTACATTTGAGCTTGATTTTATCAACAAGCTTCTCATCAGTAATCATAGCTAAAACATCTTTGATATTTGAGCAATTTTCATTTAGCGGGATAAAGTGCTCAAACGGATGCATCAAATTAGAGTAGCTACCTGGCGTGGCAATCTGGACTGTTTCAGCCAATGCAGCTTCAATATTCCTGGGTGATATCGCGGTGAAAACATATTTATTATCCAATCCAGGAAAGCAGTGTAACGCCGTTTTATCAAAATCTGCACTAGGGTGTTGCAACAAAAAATTTTTCACTGACTTCCTAAATTCTCCCTGTCTGTCGAGCAAACTGCTGCCAGAAGCTGTAGTTAAACAAAATCGTGAATCCTCCATAAACTCATGCCATTTTTTTCCAGGTATCATATCTTTTGGATCTATTGATATATTTAATCTGAGATTATTATCTGGCAAAGCATTCACAAACTTATCTGCGATTTCCGACTTTAGTACCCCTAGACTGCCAAAATTTGGCGATAACTTCGAAGCTCGATAAGAAATATCTATCGTGCGTGCGGAATATGGTTTAGGGTCTTTCCACATTTCTAGCCAGGCATCGGAAATATATCCAGTATAACCAAGTTTTATTTCACCAAATTTCTGATAGTTAGGATAAAGCACCTCCCAAAACTCTGGGCATACAGTATAGAGGCGATCTACTTTCCAACGCACCATCCAATCATCAAGTAAACTGGAGCAGTCATAGTCATCCTGAGGTAAAGCGACTTTACAGGCATTAGATTCTCGGATAAAGTCATAGTCGTGCAAGATTTTTTTTAATGACCTCGGGTTATAGCGACTACATAGAAAAGTAGGTCCAAGCACAATCAAATGATATTCCACCTCTTCTAAATATTTAGGAAATTTTAGATCTGCATCGTGAACGACACAGTTAACATCAGCCCTACATTCAGGAATCATATATTCAAGGGCATAAATCGATTCTCTATAGGATATAGGATCTCCCATACGATGCAAAACCAGAATATTAAGACGCGACATTATTTTGGTGATGCTCCTATGTTTAGAATTCAAATAATTTGGAAACGGATTAACGCATATGAATATCATGACTCGCAATGATGTGTTTGATACGCTCTCTATTAGCTATCGTCCACTCTACTGTACGCTTTATTCCTTCCTGAATAGGTGTTATCGATTCGAACTGCAGTTTATCCCGTGACTTTTCGACTGAGCCAAAGCGCTTTCCAGAGCGATCCCAGTCGCGCGCAGGCTTAAGATCCACCTCTGTAAGGTTTCCTGTAAATTGATTAATCATATAGGCTAATTCGGCTATGGTCGTCTCAACCCCAGAGGCTAGATTATAGGTTTCACCTAAGTTGCCTTTCATTGCACAAGCTACTAAACCTCTAGCCATATCTTCAACAAAAATAAAATCCCGTGAGGCATTACCTCCATTATCAAGTGGTAATGCCTCACCTTGTATTGATTTCCATACAAAAGTAGGGATCACATTGCGCCATACGGTATGGGGTGTTCCACGCCAGCGACCTGCTCCTAGAATCTCGCGTGGACCATAGACATTTTGAAAGCGTGCTTTCACAAACGGTAAGCCGTAGCGTTGAAAGTAATAGTTTCCATACATCTCACCAATAAGCTTGGATATAGAATACGGGCTATCATGAAACAATGATACTGGTGCATCCTCCGAAGTCGGGGCAGCGTTGTCAAAAGTTTTTTCAGCCACAGCACAACCGGCAGCGGCATAAATTATCTTCTTTATTTTCTTGAAGTTTTTAAGACGATCAAAAAGCTTAAGCGTCGTAAGAGTGTTATTTTCATGATCTGCTAGGGGGTCGGCAATGGATGATTGGTTGCCATGATAGCAGGCCAAATGGAATACCAAATCCAAATCTTCTGGCAAAGAATGCAAGATTTTATCGTCGGCTATAGATCCAAACACAAAACGCACTTTTGGGTCATTAGATACATTACATACATCCGATGATAGTAAATTATCAATGATCAATATTTCCTTCGGATCAAAAACATCGAGAATATAGTTACAAAGATTACTGCCGACAAAACCGGCGCCACCAACAATTAGGATTTTAGTGTGATTTAAATTAATTTCTTGCATAATTTTATAGAATGACCATAACAGTGAATTGAATCAAGTATCTCACGATGGAGCTGTCAAATGACTAAAAATATCTGTAATGCCATGCTGATCATACCAGCGCAGTTGATTAGCAATAATCTCTTCAAAATTAACTTGCGCACGCCAAGAGAAGGATAGCTCAGTTTCCGTCGGATCCAGTACTACCTTGGGCACATCATCTGCCTCAGGCGGTAATACAGGTACATCAGGTGGTGTAATGCCGAGATAGTTCGCAACAGCAAGAAAGACATCATAAATGCTGTGGCCTTCTCCAGTGGAGACATTAAACACACCTGTCGGTGCATCAATCTGCAACACCTGATCCATCAAGGTAAAGAAATCACTCATATCCAAAAAATCACGTGTGGTATCACTACAAAAACAGTTTTTTCCTTCCTTAAGGCGCTTATAAAAAGTCGGAATTGGCCCGATAGCCAAGCGTGGTCCGCAAATATTGGCCAAGCGCAAAGAAACAACAGGCAACGCAGATTGAAGCAGGTAAGACTCACCAGCCGTTTTTGAAATGCCATAACTAGTAAATGGTGCTGATGATTGTCCCACAGCGATGGGTAGCGAACTGGGGCGTCCGTAACATAGTGCAGTTTGAAAGTTAATAAACCGTGAAACATTATTTTCAGTAGCAGCTTTAGCTACATGAACGGTTCCCAGCACATTAGTAGCAACATCTTCAACCCAATCTGACGGATCTTTATATGCTGCTGCACTATGAACCACATGAGTAGGCTGAAATTCTGCAAAAGTTTTATTGATTAAATTAGCATCGCTAATAGAGCCTTCTACTACTATCAAATCCTTTTGAGGAGGTATCACCTCGCGTTTACCGGTAGCAAAGTTATCAATCACACAGATTGAGTGGCCTTGCGAGAAATAACGCTCAATTAGATTTGAACCAAGACAGCCAGCTCCACCTGTAATAAGCAGCCTCATTTGATTCATGATGTTTCATCTTCGACACGTAAATGAGTATATTCACCCAATGTGCCGTGTGCATGATAGTAATGAATTGCAGTTCTAACTGTCTCTTCAATGGATGTGAACTCAATGGGCCCAAAATCTGCAAATGTTCGCGAAGGATCTAGCAGAATTGAAGCCACATCATCAGGGCCTAGTTCCCGCAACTCTGGTGCTGGATGATCCGGCAAATCCATAGCATTGACGACTGCATCGTAAAGATCAGTAATGGCAACATCTGTACCAGATGAAAAATGATAGGCGCCATAGCCTACTCCATCGCAAGCCTGCAGGACCGTTCTTGCGAGGTCTTTTACAAAAACAAAGTCGCGTCGTGACTTGGTGACAAAGCACTGTTTACCATCTTTTAAGCGCTGGAAAAAGATTGGTAGCGGCCCAGCCACATTTCTTGGCCCAACCACATTAGCCAAACGAAAAGTAACAAAGTCAATACCAGATAGCTCTATATATAACTCGTTAGCAGTTTTAGAAATAGCGTAACTACTACCCTCAGGTCTACGCGGGTGGTTCAATGTGATGGGTTGTTCCTGTGGTTTTAGGCCATAGCACAAAGCAGTCTGGAAATAGATAAAGCGTTTTACACCAAACCGTTTGGCGGCATCAACAATATTGGAGCCACCAACGCAGTTAGTAAGAGTATCATTATACCAATCGTCTGGATCTTTATAGGAGCAAGCTGCGTGTACCACAGTATCAGGTTTGAATTTACTAACTAAACTATTTATCAAATCGCGATCAGCAATAGTATCGATCACTACTTGAAGTCGAGGGTGGGCTGTAAGATGTTCACGACGGCCGGTAGCGAGATTATCAATCACTAGCACTTCGTCGCCACGCTCTAGCATCATTTCAGCGATGTGTGAGCCAATTTGGCCCAGACCCCCAGTAATAAGTGTTTTCATAATTTGGTTAGACTCCTTCAGAGTTAATTAGTTATTACAACAAGCTTGTATTCATAATATTTGATCTATTTCATTTTAGGTTAATGGATGGAATCTCTCAATTAAGAACTATTTCCGGCAATAAAAAATTCTAAGAAATTATTCCATCCTAACTCGCTGCTGGGTATTTTTTTACCATTATACAAGCATATTGAAAGCAATTTGAGTTTTTATTGATTTTTTATACTTGTCTCAATAAAAAGGCTCCAGACTGATTAATTAGTAAAAGTATTACTTCTCCCCAGATCCACTCAGTCGCGGTTTTGCTATTAAATTTTCATTAGCCAGTCTTTTCCAGTCGGCCGCTTTGTCATGAAACTGTTGATACCATAGTTCCATGCTCAAAAGCCCCCATGTCTTGCGGGAAAATCTAGCTTCTTGGCCAAGATTACCGAGCAACGCCTTTGAGTTAATATAAGGACGATGTTTGGCTGCCATAGTGCTAAAAGTATCCATCGCAAAGTCTTTCAAATCGTGCTCGAACCATTCTTTAAGTGGAACGGGGAAGCCCATCTTATCGCGGCGACTGATAATTTCGTTGGGAAGTTTCTGCGCAAACACCTGTTTGAGAAGGTGTTTCATATTGCCCCCTTTGAATTTCATATCAGCAGGTACAGTTGCTGCAAATTCAACCAAAGGATGATCCAAAAAAGGTACCCTGCTTTCTAGACTATGAGCCATGCTCATGCGATCTTCCACATGCAACAGCGCTGGCAATAGACACTTAAAATCAAAGTGAGTCATCTTGTCGAAATAAGCTTCTTTCTGCACATTAAGCGGATTATTAAATATTACGGAGAAGTCTTTAAACACCTGAGGGCTGTCAAGCGCAGTCCAATCGATTTCATCCTCCATATCATTAGAGCGATTTATTAATCGAAAATAACGCTTATCCATAGAATCAAAGAGACCTTTTCTCCAAAACTCCTTCATCAGTGGTTTATATTCGCGTAGTAGTCCTAAATTGGGGATAATTGACTCGAGAGTAACTAAATAATTTCCGTTATTATAGTTACCATCAATAGCTGCTTTAATACATTGTTCAAAGTAAGCCACCATGTAACGGGCATAACCACCAAATATCTCATCTCCACCGCTTCCGCCTAAAACAACTTTTACATGTTTAGAGGCACACTGTGACACCATATATTGTGCAAATGCGCCAGGCCCCGCTACAGGAGTATCTAAATGATAAATCACTTTCTCTATATTGCTTCGAAAATCTTCCACACTAATATCAATACAATGAAGTTGACCACCGGCATTCTTGGCTGCGATTTGGGCATAAGTGCTTTCGTCATATCCAGGATAATCTGTAAAACGTCCATGAAAACCCAAAGGAGAGTTCAAGTCGATAGCTTGTGCCATACGGTAAATCAAGCTGGAATCAATGCCCCCCGACACATAACTGCCTAACTTGACATCACTACGCACATGTAAATCAATCGATTCCTCCAACAGCTCACGCAAGCGATTCTCAAAATAGCTTGAGCTATGACCATGATCGATATGATAATTCACATCCCAATAGCGCCAAGTGCGTACCTGACCATTTTCTACTGCTAAAGCATGGCCTGGAAGTAGTTGTTTAATACCTTCAAAAAGTGTCTTTTCACCAATAGTGTATTGAAAAGTAAGGTATTCTGACAGAGCTGAATCGTTAGTATCAATACTTGGCAAAAAGGGCAATAGCGCCTTAGCTTCAGAGGCAAAATAAAATATACCTTCAACCACCACATAGTAAAATGGCTTAATACCAAAGCGATCACGGGCACAAAATAGCCGCTTGCGCTTTATGTCCCAAAGTGAAAAAGCGAACATGCCACGCAAATGGTCGAGACAATCATCGCCATAGCGATCATAAGCAGCTAAGATACATTCAGTGTCAGATTGGGTCCGAAAGTCCCAATGGTGTTTCAGTGTGTCGCGTAATTCAGGGTAATTATAGATTGCTCCATTATAGGTGAGCACCGTACCATTGGCAGCCTGCATAGGTTGGGCAGCAGATTCTGATAGATCAATGATTGACAAGCGGTGATGCACTAAACCCACCTGTTCGCTATCGCTTTGCCACTGGCCCGACCCGTCTGGCCCACGATGTTCGATGAGGCGTGACATAGCACATAGCCCCGCAGTAAGTGATGAGATGGGGTGATCATTAAGGGAAATTTGCCCTGCTATTCCACACATAAGTAGATTCTGTCTCGATTATGGTTCACAGGAATTTTTTTTCGAATTACGAATCACCATATTAATTTCAGATGGGTAACATAGTCTTTGCGCCATATAATCACAAATATTGTGATTGAACTTCCCTACGAGATTCAGTAAACGTCGTAGTATACCCGCATAGTACTTAAAATTAGCGCCCACTCTAAATATTCCGCCTCGATAGCCAGTCAAGTTCCACTCCAAAACTTGAATATTAAATATCTTTTCAAATAAAATACGAAGGCTATCCTCATCAAAATTCCTTAGATGAGCTAGTCTGTATGGAAAGTCAGGATGCAAGTATTTCTTAAGGTCTTCCTTGTAAGGAACGCGTATAACTATAATTCCTTCCTCCTTGACAACATTTAATATTTTACTAATGGCAAGATTTAAATCTAAGACATGCTCAAGAACATCGGTTGTAGCAACCACATCAAAATATCTTTCTTTGTATGGCATATCTTCAATACGAGACATACAAACCTCTATGCCTTTATTTTTTGCGTGCTTTAAATATCCATGTGATATATCTATTCCAAACCGACTGAAATTTGGAAAACGCTCTAACAAACGTCCCATTCCAACACCAATATCAAGGATCTTTGTACCCGCTTCAGTTGCATATTTATTGATAAGCTCTTCGGTAGATTTCTCTATTTGCTCCCAATGATCTTCCTGCATAAAAGGATTATGCCCTGTAGCGTTATAGTGCTTAAGATGATCTTCAGATATACGATCATAATTTTCTATGTATAAGTCTGTTTTACTAAATACAGGGATGCCATCTTCATTAGCTAGTGGCAGATTTTTGTAACAACTCTCAGCGTTTGAATTCATATTTTACAGCCTTTGGGAAACTAATAGTGATTTTTCTCTCTTATTTAAAAGAAAAAATATGCTGCAAAGTGCCAGCATACTAAACAATATGGATTTAAAGATCTCGCCTGTGATCGTTGTCGAAGGAAATAAAGCATAAGATAGAAATATCACAAAGGCAAGGCAAAGAAAGGAGAATACCCTGCCCCAAGCATATATAATTTTTGGATATCTAGCTCTATTCAAATAATTCCAACCATGCATTAAAGCAGCCATCAAGAAATTACTGGCAGCTAGTCCAATAGCAGCACCAAGCAAGCCCAAATTAACGATTAGAAAATAGTTGATTAGCAGAGAAAGTATTGCGGAAAGCCCTTGGATCAGAGATACATATTTTATTTCTTTATTGAAATACAGGCTTGGTAGAAAAAGGTTAAACATGGTCTGGAAAAAATATGCCAAAGCTACAAGACCTACTACGACATAAGCATCGTGAAAAGCTTGATGAGTGAGTAATAAAACCACTGGTTTAGCTAAAAGAAAAAACAAAAGACAGATAAAACCAACTCCAAATGTATAGTAAGTAAATATACGGCCAAATATCAACCCTGCCTCCGACTGCCGCTCCATATAAGTCATAAAAAAAGGATACCAGGCCGTTGCAATGCCGCCCGTCAAAATACTTATTACCATACCTAGGTTAAAACCAATTGAATAAACCCCTAAAGCATCCAAGCCAGTCTGCCACTCAAGAATAAACTTATTAGCATTCATGAGAATAAATAAAAAAGCGAATGAGGGAACTAAAGGTAAACCCAGCCGAAGTAATTCCCTTGCCATAACGAAACTTACGACAGGTTTCGTTGATTTTAGACCAATAAGGAGAAACATAATAAAAGTAACGATATTACCCGCAAATTGACCTATCACCATACCTTTTACCCCCCACTCTAAAAAAACGACGGTAAATATACTCACCAAAATTGCAACTAATGCCGTTACTAGAGTTACCATTACATAAAGCTTAGATTGCTTCTCAAACTGCACTCTCTGGGTAAACGGAGTGACTAAAATAGTAAGGGCGCAACCTGTGAGAGATACTCCAACCAAGTGCGCATATTCAGCGGGTAAGCGTACTAACTGGCTAAGCGTCACTGGAAATAACCATGCAATGGCAATAAGCAATATCGCACTGACTGTATTAATTAAAAATGCAGTCCAAACAGTCTTAAATTTGTTTAAAACGTTTTCATCTTCAAAATAACTTGGCCCCATAGCAGCAGACAGCCCGAGACTGAACACGGGCTGGGCTAACATTGTTAAAATAGCCAACATCGCTAGCACACCATACTCTTCTGGCTTTAGGTAAGTGGTGAAGAGTGGCAGAGTGATGAGGACTATGAACCGAGTAATTACTGAACCCACTCCGTAAACCATCGAATCTTTAGCAAGGCTGAGAATTACTTGTCTCATCTCAATTATACACTCGTGAATAATTGCTAGCTGATTTATTAAGCATCGAGTTCATACTGAATAACCACTCTATTATCAATAAATGCATATAAAATTTATATTGAACGCTTCTCAATGATTTTTTCCTTACAAAGCTATCGCATGGCGAAATGATCCATCTTCAGTTTTATGTTAAAAAGATATTCTACTGTTGAAGCTACTCAAATAGAGAGGTTTTTTCCATGATTTTCATCTATTTATCATCTGGGTAACAACTTTTCTTTTATCAATATTAAAACAAATGACACCTCATCATTGTTTTTAAGCACTTAATGGAGTCAACCCAATGATTCGCTCTTCAAACAGCATGTGACTGAGTATCCTCATCAAGCAAACTGTTTTAATTTGCTGCCAATGATTGTCATATCCGAATCTTTCAAATATGGATGCATAGGGAGGCTCATAGCTTTGTTGGCCAGTGATTCCGAAACAGGTAAATTAAATTCATTTGTCTTTGTAGCAGGCTGCTTGTTTAAGCACACAGGATAGTGGACAGCTGTTGGAATGCCATCATTTTTTAAAAACCTCTGTAGTTCATCACGATTTTTTACCTGAATCGTATACTGAGCGTACACGCTAGTGTTATTTTTCTCTATAAAAGGCGTAATTATTTCTGGGCAATTTTCTCTTAGAAGTTGTGAATAATTTTCTCCTAGTGCTTGCCTAACTTGTACTTCTTTTTTAAATAGATCCAGTTTAACAAGCAAAATTGCAGCTTGTATCGTATCCATTCTGCCATTGATACCTATTCTCAGATGATGATAACGCCTGTCTTGCCCATGCACTCTGACTTGTCGCATAACATTGGCTAATTCATCATTGTCAGTAAAGCAAGCGCCACTATCTCCATAACCACCTAAGGGTTTGGATGGAAAAAAACTCGTACATCCTATAGTGGACAGGCTGCAAGATTTTTTCCCCTTATATGTCGCCCCAAAACTCTGGGCACCATCTTCAATAACCGGAAGTCCATACTTAATAGCAATACTATTAATCCTATCAAAATCAGCACATTGTCCATACAAACTAACGGGCACGATAGCTTTAGTTTTAGCAGTAATAGCCTGCTCTATTTTACTTGGATTTATATTATAAGTTTGTTCGTCAATGTCTACAAAAACAGGTTTGGCTCCTAATAATATGATCATTTCACCTGTAGCGAAATAAGTGAAAGGAGTAGTTATTACCTCATCTCCCGGACCAATTTCTAATGCCATCATTGCTATAAGCAATGCATCTGTACCTGAAGATACTCCGATACAGTGTTTCACACCGACATATGCAGCAAGCCTCTCCTCTAACCTGAGCACTTCTGGACCCATAATATACTGCCCATGATCTAGCACTTTCCTAATATTGGCCTCGATATCTTCTCTAATTTTTGCCTGCTGGGTCTTAAGATCTATAAATTCCATATATTTAATCCCAAAACACGACAACACTATCGTGTTTACAAGTTAAGTAAATAAAAAACCTATGAGAGTTTATTGTTATGTAAGTGATAAATTCGCCCAGTATGTTTACATTTAGCTTCACCTTGTCCGGAAAGTGGCAAGTCAAGCTGCTCACCATACTCACTCATCCATCCAACTTGCTTAGCTGGAACGCCAACCATCAAAGCGTATGGTGGTACATTTCTATTAATAACTGCACCAGCGCCTACAAACGCATATTCTCCAATTGTTACTCCGCAGACAATAGTACAATTTGCTCCCAAAGTTGCCCCTTTCTTTACTAGTGTGCTTCGGTATTCATCCCTTCGACTTACTTCAGAGCGAGGGTTATATACATTAGTAAATACCATGCTAGGGCCACAAAATACATCGTTCTCTAGGGTCACGCCATCATAGATCGATACATTATTTTGAATCTTGACGTTATTGCCAATCAGTGTGTTGTTGCCTACAAAAACATTTTGCCCTAAAGAGCAATTTTTTCCAACAACTGCCTTTGCGCAAACATGAGTCCAATGCCATATTCTTGTACCTTCATCGATTTGGGCGCCATTATCTATAACTGCTGTCTCGTGAACTGAAAAAGGTTCTCTATTCATATCAATATTCTAATGGAAGTGAGATAGTTGACCCATCTCTTGCAGCTAGATAAGCAGCAATCAGGACTTCTAATGATTTTAAGCCTTCACGACCATCAGTTTCAGGCTCAGCATCACCACGCAATACATCAACAATATTTTTATAATAAAGTGGGTGACCAAAACCATAAACAGAGGCCGTTTCATAATTTGCATCGATAACTTCATTATCGTAGTCACGTTTATCCTCAAACTCCCAATGCTGAATTTCATTAACTGCAAGTCCGCCCACTCTCACTGTCCCCTTTTCACCAAGGATAGTAATAGATCCTTCATAATTTTTTGGGTAGCTCAACATAGTGACATTCATTGAACCCATGGCACCACTCCGCCATTTAATATTAATGACACCGGTGTCCTCGACTTCAATATCTCGCTCTAATGTTCCCATCATCGCCTGTACTTTTTCCACAGGACCAATCAACCAATCTACTAAATCGATGTAATGACTTGCCTGATTCATAAACGCACCTCCATCAAGCTCCCAAGTACCTCGCCATTTAGCTTGGTCGTAATATGCTTGTGGTCGCGTCCAAAATACATTGATATTAACCATAAAAATTCGACCAAACCGTTTTTCTTGCATAACACGTTTAAGTAATTGTAACGTGGCGTTTCGGCGATTTTGCTTCACAACAAATAATCTTACGTTAGCATCATCACAGGCCTTAACCATTCTTAATCCATCACTCCATCTAGTTGCCATTGGTTTTTCACTGATAACATGGATACCAGCCTTAGCAATATCGACCGTTTGGTCAGGATGCATACCTGAAGGAGTACAAATTGAAACAATATCTAATTCTTCGTTACTAATCATCTCTTCCATGGACAGATAACCAGGAACTTTGTATTTCTCCATTACAACTTTTAAGGGTGTTGATTCGCAGTCACAAACTGCTACTAATTCAAAATTATTTTGATGAGCCTCTATTGCGCTTAAATGATTTGCCGAAATACGTCCGCAACCAACCACAGCAATTCGAATTTTACGTCCTTTAACATTAGTGAAAGTATCTATAATTATAATCTCCGACAAGTGTAGGTTATTACTAATATGATTAATAATATCTATTTGCGCGGAAAAGTATACAGGATAGTGCTTGTTCCACCTCAATTGTTCAATTTCTTCGTTGTACATACTCCTGAAATTCATCACTTATTTTTGTTGAAATGATAATTATTATCACTTAGAATATCTTTAAATATAAATAAGTTTAACTTTGCAGTTTCATTTTGAAAAAAATATATGAATGAATTTATTATCACTTTCAGAGAGTGTCTAGAGGCATGTTTAATAGTTGGAATTATCTATACGCTATTAGAAAAAAATAATTTTAAAAAAGAAATTAAACAACTTTGGTTGGCTGTTATCGCAGCAGTCTTCTCGAGCATGGGCGTTGCATTCGCTATAAATTTAATTAGAGCATCTATCGGTAATACCTCTGTTCAATCTCTATTTGAGGGTGTAAGTATGTATATTACCGCCATTTTATTATGGTACGTGATATTTTGGCTCTCAAAGCATGTAAGTCAAAAAACAGCTATGGAAGAAAAAACTCAAGAAGCTGTGAAAAATTCTGGTTGGGGGGTATTCTTAGTTGTTTTTTTTGCAATTTTACGGGAGGGATTTGAGACAGCTTTGTTTTTAATGGGAAGTTTCAATATGTCTGGCAGTTTTTCATATCTAGGATTCTTTGCGGGTATGACAATTGCCATATTAATTGGGTATGCAATAGTAATTCAGGGGAGAAGGGTAAATCTTAAAGCTTTCTTTAGAATATCAACTTTCATGCTGGTAATTTTTGCTTCTGGAATGATTGCATATGGAACTCACGAGATTGAGGAATTTGCTGTAAAGGGCAACCATCTTGAAAAGTTTGGTATAAAAGAAAAGGAACAAATCCCTAGGGTCTGGGATATATTGAAACCTAAGCAGGAAACCGATGAATCATTTTTTTATTCATACAATATCAATGGTAAAGATAAATATACTCATTTATTTCATGATAAAGGCAGGATTGGCGTTTTCTTAAAAGGTTTTTTGGGTTACAACAGCAATCCTAATTATCCTGAGGTACTTCTGTGGCTGATATCCTTATTCTTTGGTATAAAAATGTGGAAAAGATTTTATTTTTAATAAATAGAGTTAAGCTTATGAAAAAAAATATTTTATCTATAATTATTCTCTCCTTAATGGTTGCATGTCCCGCGTTCTCCAGCCATCACGGTCATGTTGATATATATGAGCATGGCCATAAAAATGATGAAGAATCAAAAAAAATAATTACCGATGATAACGAATATCTTACCAATTTAAATTTAATGAAAGGTCATTTATGGGTAGGGATTCAGCTCTATAAAGCTTCTTTTAAGGATAATGCCAAAATGCATATGAAGCATCCCAAAAGTGAGCTATATGGGGGTATGATCGCAACCTTTAAACATAAAGGGGCGCCAGGATTTGCTTCTGAGTTAGAAACCCTTGCGTCTTCAGTTGAAAATGAAGAGCCACTTCAGACTATCGATAAAAATTATAAAAATTTATTTAAAGCTATTAACGAAAATGAAAAGTTTGTTGATGAAACAAGCATTTCTATTCACAAAAAAGTGAATCTAGTTATTTCGTTACTTAAAATAGCAGAAGAAGAATATGCTATTGGTATTGTAAACGGTAAGGTTAAAAATAAACATGAATATCAAGATGCCCTTGGGTTTACTACTATGGCAAAAAATATCATTGAGGGCATAAATATTGAAGGCGAAACACAAAAAAATAGGCTATCAGCGATAATAGCAGCTATAGGAACTCTTTCATCCCTATGGCCAGAGCTAGCTCCAAATCATAATGTAGACGGTGATGCCAAAAGTATCCTTAATGTAATAGAGGAAATAAAAAATATAGCGCAATCAGATACATGAAAGCTTTCATAATATCAGAAGGATTAACTTGGTCCTGTTTAATATATTAATACTTAGATAAGTTTTTCTATATATATTTTTAAACTTAATATTTCATTAGTTAAATCTATAAACTTTAAAATTAGATCCCAAACAATAATCTACTCACTATTATTACCCCTTTAATTATCTTTTTTTTTCTTTTGTAATACTGTATATTTAAACAGTTAATGTGATACTTGGTAAATTCATCAGATGCAAGTGGTATGGTTTAAAAGAGATCTGCGTACTTTAGATCATGAAGCGCTTTATAGAGCCTCTCATGCTGGAGATGTTTTACCAATTTATATATTCGAACCTGAATTATGGAATCAGCCTGACTTGAGTCATCGTCACTATAAATTTCTCTGTGATTGTCTAGCTGAACTAAAGATTGAGCTTGAAGAGATAGGACAAAACCTAATCATTAAAACAGGCGATGTAACAGATATACTTGGTCAAATTCACAACAATCACCGAATACATACTCTATGGTCTCATCAAGAAACATGGAATGACTGGACCTATAAGCGTGACCAAAAAGTTAAAAAATGGATAACTCAAAATTCGATTTCATGGAATCAACCCACCCAGAACGGAGTGGCCAGAAATATCAAAAGCCGTAATGGCTGGTCAAAATACTGGCATATTAAAATGAGGGAACCTATTTATGGTAAGCCAAAAAAAACAAAAAATCTTACTAATAAATCCTATCACTCCCCTGATGAAAAAAAATTAAGGCTTGAAGATGATAATTATTCAATTATACAAAAAGGTGGGCGCTCAGAAGCATTAAAAATGCTTGACAGTTTTTTTTCTCAAAGAGGGAGCGGTTACACCAGGGAAATGTCATCTCCGGTTACCGCCTATCATAGTTGTTCAAGATTATCACCACATCTAGCCTTTGGAACAATCTCAATTCGTGAGGTTTTTCAAAGAACAGAGGCAGAGAAAAAAATACATGTAGATACTCTTACAAAAGATAGTAATTTATGGAGAAGCTCTCTGCGTTCTTTTTCAAGCAGACTTCGATGGCACTGTCATTTCATTCAAAAACTTGAGGATGAGCCACGAATTGAATATGAAAATATGCACTCAGCATACAACACGCTGAGACAGGATCCGATTAATTTGGAACACTTTGAAGCTTGGAAAAAAGGTCAAACTGGTTTTCCAATGATAGATGCCTGCATGAGATCGCTCATTTCAACTGGTTGGCTTAACTTTCGAATGAGAGCAATGCTTATTAGCTTTGCAAGCTATCACCTATGGCTGCACTGGCGAGAACCAGCAATTTATTTAGCAAGACTTTTTACAGACTATGAGCCAGGTATTCATTATAGCCAAGCTCAAATGCAATCTGGTACAACTGGAATTAATAGCATTCGTATATATAATCCAATAAAACAGGGGCTCGATCACGATCCAGAAGGAAAATTTATTCGTAAATGGGTTCCAGAGTTAGCAGCTCTTGATATTAAATATATCCATAAGCCATGGGAAAGCAGGATACCTATAGATAATTACCCATCACCAATTGTAAACGAAAACAATGCTAGGCAAACAGCTGCAAGAAATATCTACTCATTGAGATATACTAGTATGCATAGGGAAATTTCTGGGGATATATTTAAGAAGCATGGTAGCCGAAAAAAAAATCATCGTCTCGTCAAGATTAACAAAAAAAACATGCAACAAGAAATGCTTTTTTAGTAACTAAATTGGAATCATAATTCATAAAGAAAATAATAAACATGCTCGAAGAATTTCAAGTAAAAAATATAATTGTACCTAAAGAACTTATCCCCTGGATGAGATCTAACCATGCAGGTGAAACAGGGGCTGTATGGATTTATAAAGGCGCAAGGTGTGCATTCTGGTCAAAAAAAATTATCCTAATGGCAAGAGAGCATGAAAAATGTGAAATCGAACACCTGATTGTGATGGAGGGCCTCGTTAAGGATTCAAACAAAAGCAAGCTATTGATTATATGGAAGTTTATGGGGTTTATGCTTGGATTTTTACCGTCTTTATTAGGCTATAAAAGCTTTTGTGTTACCATAAATGCAGTTGAAACATTTGTAAAAACACACTATGAAGAACAAATAGATTATCTTAAAAAAAAGAATTACCACCCTGCTCTTTTGCAAATCCTTCAAAAATGCTCATATGATGAAATATCCCATCAACAGGATGCAGCAAAGGAGCTTGGTGATCTCAGATTCAGATCTTTAGGGCTAATATGGTTTTCAATAGTGAAGTTTGGATCTGCATTTGCAGTAAGGGTTGCAAAAATAATTTGATCGTTTATTTTAAATTAATTTTTTTAGGATAATAAAAATGATTATTATTTTATGGGTTCTAATAGCTGTCGCTGGAGTTTGCGCATCATGCTTCTTTCTGAATAAATATCTAAATAGAAAACTAGTGATCTTTATTTTCAGCATTTTTTCTTTGACTGGTCTGTCGGTCTCTGTATTAAACGATATGAATGATTATACCCCTTGGTTTGTATGCTCCCTGCCCTTAATTGTTTATGTTATTTATATAATGATTTTTGATGATTCTAAAAATTCCTAATATTTTTTTATTTATTTCTAATAAGGGTTTAGTTAAATGAGCCTTAATCTCAGCCGAATTTTTATATATTTATTTTTTATGCATGCAGTAATTTTTAATTTCGTGCATGCTGAAAATAAACAACTTATGACTTCTCATATCCAAAAAATTGTTCTTGGTTCTGGCTGTTTTTGGGGGGCTGAGAAAAATTATGAGGCACTTGAAGGGGTGATAGATGCTGTATCAGGTTATTCAGATGGTTATGGCTTAGAGCCAACTTATAACGAAATCACTAAACTAAAAAATAAATTTAATTCTAACAATTATGCAGAAGTTGTAGAGGTTACTTATAATACAAATATTATCACTACAGAAATGCTATTAAAGTATTATTTTGAATCTCATGATCCAACACAGTTGAACAAACAAGGGAACGATATTGGTACGCAATATAGATCAATCATTTTGTACTCCAACAAAGCACAAAAAAAAGTCGCAGAAAAAATTTTCTTAACTTATCAAGAGCTGCTAACAGAAGCAAATTATGGAAAAATTATAACTCAATTGAAGCCACTTAATAACTTTTATAAGGCTGAAACATATCATCAAAATTATATAAAAAAAAATCCAAATGGATACTGCCCAGATCACTCTACAGGTATAAAATTCAATATTACAAAAAAACCAAAGATACCTAACAATCATAATCTCAAAAAGGGAAAGTATATTGTTATTATTGAGCCTCAAGGTTATTGTACTTATTGTGAAACATTTAAATCTGAGACATTGAACGATTATTCTGGGAGCATACCTGTGGCTTTCAGGCTAGCGAGCCAATTAAATCAATTAAAGATTCATTCACCGACATGGGCAACTCCAACTATTATTTTCCTGCAAGATGGCGAAGAGATATTTGGTCACCAAGGTCTAATGTCTTCGAAAGAATTTTATCAAGCCCTGGGCTACTTCATGCTTGGTGACTCAGAAGCTTATAAAGTGGCTTTCGAAAATGCAACTGACAGGAGATTTTGTAAAGAATACGATATATTCAAAAATACTCCCGATGGAGTGTTTGTCGATAAAATTAGTGGGGTGCCTTTATTTGACACAAGAGATAGATACAATTCTTTCAGTGGATGGCTGTCCTTTACAAAACCCATAGATGGTGCCATATATTATAAGGTCGATAACAGTAATGGAATGGAAAGAACTGAAGTACGATCAACTATATCAGATATTCATTTAGGACATGTTTTCCCTGATGGACCGAATGGTTTACCAAGATACTGTATCAATGCAACTGTTTTAGAATTTAAAAAGAGAGCCAAATAAAACTTTTGTTACAATGTATCAAATGTATTGATTTACTATTATTAGTCAATATAATTCCTGTCATGATTTTTAATAGAAAATTTCTTCAAATCTTTATTTTAATTTTGAGTATGGGGTCGTTTGCTCAAACTTATGCTGCCCATGATCAATCACATTCGAATCACGATCATATAACGCAAGAGCCCTTGCTATATTGTATCGATTGTTATGTTAATTTCGCTGCAGCTCAACCGGTAGGGCTAGATTTTAGAATAAAATATGTCGAATTTTCAAGTACATCTATAGCGTCAATCAGATCATATGGCATTCATATATATGACTCTAAAACCCACTATTACCAGTCTCGAGCTCCTTAAATATTATTAAATTAAGCGTCATTTTTTAATTAATTCAATTTTTTATGGAGTTGTAAATGAGAAATATTCTTATATGTACCCTTTTTGTTTTTGCATCATATGCCTATGCTGCGGAAGATAAAAAAATAGGACTACAGGAAATACCGGTAACAGCAAACCCTTTACAAGTTTACTCTAACGATATGGTTAAGCCAGTAAGAGTAGTAGGAAGTAAGGAGTTAATAAAGAATAACTCGGCTTCTTTAGGTAAAAATCTAAAGAATATACCAGGTGTAAGTAATAGCGCTTGGGGAGAAAATGTTGGTCGGCCTGTTATTCGTGGGATGGATGGTAATCGAATCAAGATTCTAAATAACGGCCTTGAGGTAAACGATGTTTCTGCTATGTCAGGTGACCACCCTACGGGTATAGATGCACTATCTGCAGAACAGATTGAGATCATTAAAGGACCTGCATCAATTATTTATGGCGGAGGATCTGTAGGTGGAACAATTAATATTATTGACCATACAATTCATGATGAATTTAATAAAGGACTAACTGGTGTTTATGATTTCAGTCATGGTGGTGCGCTTAGAGAGAGCACAAACTCTTTTAAAGCGGACTATGGTTTTAAAAACTTTATGCTTCATCTTGATGGGTTCAAGCGAGACAGTAAGAATTTAAAAATACCTGGTAATTCAGTATCGTCTAAGCTGAGTGCCGCAAGAGCAGCAGAAGGTGAGCCTATTGCAAGGAATGCAAATGGCAAGAATACTCTTAATAGTTCATATAATGACAGCTATGGAAGTGGTGTTGGAGCATCCTACATATTTAGTGATGGATATACTGGATTCTCATATAAAGGCTACGATATGGAATATGGTAACCCAATCGAAAATGGTGCTCATATGGATGTCGAATCAGACAGATATAATTATATATTACAAAAAGATAATTTATCATCGAACATAAGTAGTTTTAAATTTGATACTAGCTACACTGAATATGAGCATGATGAAGTAGAGCCAAGTGGAGAAATTGCTACTCAATTCTTAAGAAATACCTATGAAGGTAAATTCGAATTAACACATTCGTTCATTAACGAAACAAGGGGTGTTATTGGGTTAGATTTTGGCACATCTAGATTCTCAAAAGAGAAAGGTGGTCCAATGATTGCAAATAATAACTCCGAGAAGATATCTTTATATCTCTTAGAAAATTTCACTTACAATAACCAAAATATTACATTTGGTTTTAGGCAGGGCTTCGTCAAACACCATGGCAATGACTTCGTAAGTGATGATGGGTGTACTGTAGACTATCTTGAGGCTGGCTGTGAGGCAGCTGGAGGTGAAGAGAATACAACATCTTTTGATGATACTGAAAAAACATTTCAAACATCTAATATATCTATAGAAACAAAAATGGAACTGAGTCCAAGCTTATCACTTGGCGTAAGTTTGAGTCATATTCAAAGAGCTCCAACTTATGAGGAGTTATTTGCATACGGTCATCACCATGCCACAGAAACAATTGAGCAAGGCGATAGAGGATTAAGTGAGGAACGATCTAATTCCTTGGATATGACACTTAATTGGAAGGGTGAAAATAAAAATATCATAGTTTCGCCATATTACACTCGTTTTAATAGTTATATTGCAATGATAAATACTGGGCAAACTCAGAAACATATGCATGAAGGTGAAGAGGAGAGTGAAGAAATCTCAGTCTTCGAATACCAAAATATACCTGCTGAGTTTTATGGTTTAGAGGTTCAAGGTGATTTTGACTTATCCAAGAATTATAAATTAAGTCTCTGGGGTGACTACGTGAGGGCAAAGAATCGAGATGGAGGAGATTTACCTAGAATACCACCAGCAACACTAGGAGCAACTATTTTTGGTGACTGGGGTAATTTCAAAAGCGACCTGAGCATGAGACAAGTATTTAGTCAAAATAAAATTGGGAAGCATGAGATTAAAACTGATGATTATTCTGACGTAACTTTTAACTTAAGCTATCAAATACCCTCACACAAATCAGTTAGCATATATATTAAAGCTGAAAATTTATTAGATGAAGATATTAGAGATCATGGGTCTTTCATAAAAGATCAAATTCTTGGTGGTGGAAGAAATATTAAAGGTGGCTTTAACGTAAGTTTTTAAAAAATTCGTAGTAAAAAGTATTGTTACAGGTAAACGAAAGGGCAATCTTTGATTTTAAATCTGGATTGCTCTTTTTTTATTTGAGGAGTAACTTAGGCATAAATTTAGAGGTTTACAAGCTGTCAGCTTGAAACAGAGGACTTAGGAGCAAAGACGGAATCTTTTACTTTTTTTGCTTGTTGATATTTTTTGCGATAGCAGAATTTGTATAAAGAATTTGCATCTTCAAACACATGCCTCCTGCCTGAATTCTCATAAACTAACCAATAAGTATTTCTAGTTACCAGCTCAAATCCAAGTTCTTTTAATTTTAATTCAGACTTTTTGATAAGGCTAAGTTCTTTATCTCTACGAGCTTGTTCTTCAGGCCAGCTAAAACTTTTTTTATTATATCTCATATCAACCTAATAGTTTATTTAAAAGAGAACAAATAAATAAGGAATTTAATAATTTAAAGATTTTTTTTTAGCCTGTAAAGATATTTTTTTGAGGTCAAGTTAAAATAAAGATTAAATTGACGAAATCAGCTGATATTTAAAACCTTATGAGTTTGCAGATTTAACCGCCATTTTGGGTTATCAAGGCAAAAACGAACTGCATCTTGAGTGGCTCTATCCTTATTTGGATAAATATATTCTAATGGCAGAGGTTCGGCCATAGGTGTTAAATAATAGAAGTCTGCTTTAATGTGCGAAAAATTTTCAGGCATAGCATCCCTTTGAGGAAAGACTAATTTGAGCTCGTTACAGTATTTAATCACGACTTTTGAAGAGCCTTTTGGACTGCAACATATCCAGTCTATACCCAATGGAAGAGGCAAAGTTCCATTTGTTTCTATAGCAACTTCGAAGCCCAGTTGATGAAAATTTTCAATCAAATCTTCATCTACCTGAAGTGCTGGCTCTCCTCCTGTACATACCACAAAAGGCTTACCATTTTTATTTGGCCAAAGATTACTCACCGTTGTAGCCAAATCTAATGCCGAGATATATTCTCCACCATTCCGGCCATCGGTTCCAAGAATATCAGTATCACAAAAGCTGCATGCAGAACGAGCTCTATCTTCCTCCTTTCCATTCCATAAGTTACATTTACTAAACCTACAAAAAATGGCTGGCCTACCAGATTGAGCGCCCTCGCCTTGTAATGTGTAGAAAATTTCTTTTATCTTATATGTTTTTTTCATTATATATATCCAGAAGGGTCGCTCATATAATTCAAAGCAAAAGCTTCTTTTCGCTCGAAGCAAGCTCCACACTTTCCGCAAGCTAGAT
>Ga0213868_10000490_pt1 | contig 37155 bp, 34 predicted proteins | sample PICome_9_FD_160087 | JGI IMG/M metagenome (GOLD analysis project Ga0213868, IMG submission 160087) | Coastal seawater microbial communities near Pivers Island, North Carolina, United States - PICO127 | ecosystem: Environmental > Aquatic > Marine > Coastal | place: USA: North Carolina...
AGGATCTGTTCGGGGCGTGCGGTGATGCCGCGGCGGGGCAGGGTGTGGCGGGCGATAAATTCGATCAGCTGCGGATCGTCCTGGTCAAAGTAGTCCGTGGTCAGTGAGCTGAAGTCGCGCTGGCCCAGGGCCTGCAGGGCGCAAAGCCGCCAATTTGCGTGGTCAAACAGGGTTGGGTCGGCCTGTCCGTAGATGAAGGGATAGCGAAACTTTGCCCAGTCCTGTGGTTTTGAAGGGGCCAGCCCGCCGCTGTATTTCCTGCCGATCGCGCGGGTCCAGTCGACCGCATCCTGACCTTCGGGGCTGGCGATGAAGCTGGGCGGCGCGGGCGCGTTTTCCGAGACGTAGTAGCCTGAGCGCCCTTTGGAGGCGAGGTAATCATTGGCCAAAAGCTCTGTGTAGGCGATGGTGACGGTGATCCGGCTGACCCCAAGGTGAACCGCGAGTTTCCTGGTGGAGGGGAGTTTTTCGCCCTGTTGGAAACGGCCCGACAAGATGCCCTGCGCAATCATCTGCTGGATCTGCTGCTGCAGCGTCCCCTGCGCCTCGGGGTGGAGGAAAAATGTTTCGACCGGGAGCGTCATTGGCGGAATCTCAACTGGACTTAATCGCCAGCATAACTGGCAATATATAATTTTGAAACCAGTTTCTTGCTTGATTTAGTATCGCTGATCGAACTGCAAAAGTAAATCAATAATGAGACTTTTGGTATCAAAATATGAATATTTGAGGGTTTTCAGACGTCTAGCCAAGCTTTGGGGCACCGCCGTGCGGCGTATCTGAAAGGTTTCCATTTAAGGTGTTGTTATCAATAGCTTTTAGCGCGCCCTGCGAACGCGGGGGTCGGTTGCTGCTCTATGAATATGAAGAGACGGTTAATTGTCACATCCTGTACCGCAGGCGTACACCGGGCGTACATACGCAAGGACGTGAATGGCATCGGGGGCCGGGCCGGACGTGTCGCCGGGCCCGGCCCCCGTTTTGCCAAAGCTTATGGGCAGGCAGCCGTGTAGCGCGAGCCGTCGGTATTTTGATAGACGCATTTGCCAGAGGAGTCGCGGCCCAGATAGCTGCCTGCGGCGGCACCGGCGGCACCGCCGATGACGGCCCCGACCAATTTGTCATCGCTGCCAGAGACTGCTGCGCCCGCAGCAGCCCCAAGGGCGGCCCCGGCCAATGTGCCGGTGTTCGGATTGTAGGTGTCGCAGGCACCAAGTGCTGCGATCAGGGGGATGGCGATCAGAAATTTTTTCATGTTGGTCTCCCGATAGGGTGAAAAGGATAGAAAAAGGGGGCAGCGGCGTTTGGTGCTGCCGTGCTGACCCATCTGTAGCAAGAGCGCGAAGGCCCATCTTGTTCGGGCAAGATAGGAATTGAATACGCCAATTGCGCGCAGAGCCAAGCGGTTCCGCGCTGGCGGTCGGCGGTTTGCTGCCAGAACGGACCCACAAGGCCAGAGCGGTCAGGGCACGGTTGCGATCAGATTGACGATATCGCCGTATCGTTCGCGGCGCGTGCTGATCTGATATCCGTAGCCAGAGAGAAAGCTTTGCATGTCGGCCTCTTCGGTCAGGGCCACTTCGACCATGACCACGGGTTTGTGACGTTGCAGGGTTTCTGACATGCCCCTGAGGACCTGCATTTCATGCCGTTCTGCATCGACCTTGAGCAGGCGTACCGGTTCATCGCGCAGCAGATCGTCGCCCCGGCGCAGCGGGACTGTCTGGGTCATCCCTTCGCCTTCGCCCGTGGCCATGATGGCCAGGGTGCCGTGATTGTCGGCGGCGATAAAGCGCATCTCGGCGGTGCCGTCGCTGTCGGACAGGGCGGTTTTGTGAATTGTGACCTTATCATCCAGTTGGTTGAGGGCCACATTGAAGCACAGGCGCGGATGTGCCCAGAGCCCCGGTTCAAAGGCTATGACACGGGCGGCCCCCAGCACCTTGGCGAAATAGACCGTGTGATTTCCGATGTTGGAACCGACATCGACGCAGGTGCCCGAAGGGTCCACCAGCCGGGCCAGCGCATCCAGTTCCTCGCGTTCGAAGAAGCGGCAGTTGAAGATATCCTTGCCTATCAGATCATAGCGATTTTCGATGTAGAACCGTATCGGCGTGCCCGCCTCGTCCCATTCGACGATGCAGCCTTCGGTGGTGATCTGGGGGGTATCGGGGATCTTGCGCAGATCGTATCCGGCAGCTGCCAGACCTTTCTTGATCAGATTTTTCATCCACATTCTTCTTGGGTTGGAAGGGTTGAATGCAGAGTAGTGCAGGACCCGCGTCTTTTGCAAGGGCGCGGGTCCTGACCTGAGCGGTACATGATTTATTCAGTATTCCGACAGACGCCTTAGCCCGCGAAAACCCGGCCCAGAGCCGCGTCAACCGCCGATACGATCTGGTCGATGTCATCCTTTGTGGCGATCAGCGCGGGAGAGAAGCACAATGTGTTGTTCTTGCCCGGCAGGGAGCGGTTGGTGGCCCCGATGATCACACCTTGTTGCATGCAGTCACCCACGACGGCCTGAACCAGTTTTTCTGCGACAGGTTCACGGGTATCGCGGTCTGCTACCAATTCGGCCCCAAGGAACAGGCCCTTGCCGCGCACCTGACCGATGCAGGCGTGTTTGTCGCCCAGTGCGTTCAGCTGGTCGAGCATGTAGTGGCCCATGTTGGTGGTGTTTTCGAGCAGGTTCTCATCTTCGATGATCGCCATGTTTTCGATGCCCGCTGTGGGGCCAGCGGTGCAGCCGCCAAAGGTGGAGATGTCGCGGAAGTAGTTCATTGGATCGGCGGCATCGTCCTTGAACATGTTGAACACTTCTTCGGTGGTCACAAGGCAAGCGATGGCGGCATAGCCCGAGGCCACACCTTTGGCCATGGTCACCATGTCGGGTTTGATGCCGTAGTGCTGGTAGCCGAACCATGTGCCGGTGCGGCCCACGCCACAGACGACTTCGTCGATGTGCAGCAGGATGTCGTACTTTTTGCAGATTTCCTGCACGCGGTCCCAATAGCCGGCTGGGGGGACGATCACGCCGCCGCCCGCTGTAACAGGTTCGAGGCAGAGGCCGCCCACGGTGTCGGGACCTTCGGCGAGGATGACCTTTTCGATCTGGTCGGCGGCCCAGACGCCGTAGTTTTCCTGTGGTGCGCCGTCTTGTTCGAAGGCGCGGTATTCAAGGCAATGGGGGACGCGCACGAAGCCTTCGGTGAAGGGGCCGTATTGTGCGTTGCGTTCATCCTGGCCACCCGCGGAGAGGCAGGAGATGGTGGTGCCGTGGTAATCGCGGTCGCGGTAGAGCACCTTGTGCTTTTTGCCGCCGTAGCGTTTGTGGGCGATCTGACGGACCATTTTAAAGCCCTTTTCGTTCGCCTCTGATCCGGAGTTGCAATAGTAGACGCGGGACATGCCGGGCATTTTGTCGATCAGCATTTCGGCAAAGTTGGAGCCGGGGATCGAGCCTGCGGAGCCTGCGAAATAGTTCAGTTTGATCAGCTGGTCGCGCACGGCATTGGCGATACGTTCGCGGCCATAGCCCACGTTGACGGTCCAGACCCCACCAGAGACGGCATCAAGGTGTTCTTTGCCCTTTTGGTCCCAGACGCGCATGCCTTTGCCCTCGACGATGATGCGAGGATCTGTGGTTTCATAGGGTTTATGCTGGCTGAGGTGATGCCAGATGTGGGCGCGGTCTGCTTCGACAACGCGGGAGATATCGTTTTCGTTGAAATTGCCGTCCATGGGTCAGACCTTTCGGATAGGGATGCGTTGATGAAATCAGGACCATTTTGCCCCGTATTTTTCATTCTTTGCTGATTTATCGCAGAATCAAGTAGGGCCAGAGTGTAGGGAAAGATAGCGCCAGATTGGCAGGCTGTGTGAAGTCGTTTCTGGTTTTTCCGCCAAATTCCGCAATGACAGCGCATACATTGGGGTTTGGGGCGTTGTTTTTGCCGGTTTTGCGCATTTCAGAGGCAGCGGAGGATCGGAAAGGATTCTGATTTCGCACCGAAAATGAACGCGGCCGCCTTGGAAACATGCACCTGCGTCAGGCGTTTGGACTGATTTTCGACAGGAAATGTCGGGATTTGTGGTGAACTGGACTCATCGCTGTGAATGAATTGGTGGTAGATTGTTGGGCGTCCACGCTTTTGAGTGGGGCCTTGCGGTGTGCCCTGGCCGTTGTGAAAAAAACGGGCGGGCAGGGCTGAACGAAAATACCGGAATTGATTGCGCAATCCAAGAGGAACGGACATGGTGATGCCTGATGTTTGGGCAAGCTTTGCAGAAGTGAGACCTGAGGTCCCATTCTGAGTTGGATTGCACATGCAGAGTTACAAAGAATATCCGGCAGATAAGCCGGAGATGATGATCAAAAGGGAGAACACTATGATCAAAAAGACAGCAACAGGGTTTGTCGCGGGCGTCGTGATGGCGATGACCGGGCAGGCCGCTTTGGCCGATGGTCACGAAGAGATCACGGTCGCGTATTTCCTTGAGTGGCCGATGCCATTCCTGGCGGCGAAAGCAGCCGGTGAATACGAGGCCGCGCTGGGCAAGAAAATCAACTGGGTTTCATTTGAGACCGGGACAGCGATGTCTGCCGCGATGGCGTCAGGTGACGTGCAGATTTCCGTTTCTCAGGGTGTGCCGCCCTTCGTTGTGGCCGCATCGGGCGGTCAGGACATTCAGGTTGTAGATGTGGCTGTGTCCTATTCTGACAACGACAACTGCGTTGTGCGCGCCGATCTGGAGATCGACAAGGATTCCGCAGGCGAGCTGGCTGGCAAGAAAGTGGCCGTGCCACTGGGCACCGCTGCGCATTACGGTTTCCTGCGTCAGATGGACCACTTTGGCATCCCGCTGGACAGCCTGTCCATCGTTGACATGGCCCCACCAGAGGGCGCGGCAGCCCTGTCACAGGGTGCGGTTGATTTCGCCTGTGGTTACGGCGGCGGTCTGGGCCGGATGAAGGAATACGGCAACGTCCTGCTGACCGGTTCTGAAAAAGAAGCGCTGGGCATTCTGGTGTTTGACGTCACATCCGTGCCTGCGGCCTATGCAGCAGAGAATGGCGACGATCTGGCAAAGTTCCTGGCCGTGACAGCCAAAGCGAACACCGCCTGGAACACCAACCCAACAGACGAGATGCTGGCCGTGATCGCCGAGCAGTCCGGCATGGATGTTGATGCGGCCAAGGCCTCCATCTCGACCATGAAGTTCCCGGGTGTTGACGAGCAGCTGTCCCAGGCATGGCTGGGTGGCAATGCGGCGACCTTCATGAAGGGTGTTGCGGATGTTTTCGTGACGGCCGGTTCCATCGACAGCGCGCTGGACAGCTATGAGGGTTCTGTGAACACCGGACCTTTGATGGCTGCCAAAGGCATGTAAGATGACCTTGTCCCGGCGCGGCCAGGGGGCCGCGCCGGGGCGACTTGCGATCAATGAAACTGAGGCAAGGCCAACCTTGCCCTTTTGACCCTGACAGGGGTGGGACAAGATCATGACCGGACTTTCCATAGAAAAACTGTCGATGCGCTTTGATCTGCCGGATGGCGGTTCGGTGCAGGCGTTGCAGGATGTGTCGATCGACCTGAAGGCAGGTGAACTGCTGAGCGTGCTGGGGCCGTCGGGCTGCGGCAAGACCACGCTGTTGAACATCGTTGCAGGCTTTTTGGCCCCAACGAGCGGTGTGATGACATTGAACGGGCATACCATCAGCGGGCCGGATGCCGAACGCGGCATGGTGTTTCAGCAAGGCGCGCTGTTTGAATGGATGTCGGTGCGTGAGAATGTGGGATTTGGCCCCTCGATGAAGGGGATGCCCAAGAACAACAAGAACGAGATTGTTGACCACCTGCTGAACGTGGTGGGATTGCAGGATTTCAAGGAAAAGGCGGTTTACGAGCTGTCTGGCGGGATGCAGCAGCGTGTGGCCCTGGCCCGCTGTCTGGCGAACGACCCCGATGTGATCTTGATGGATGAGCCGCTGGGCGCGCTGGATGCGCTGACGCGCGAAAAGATGCAGAGCCTTGTTCTGAAGCTGTGGAAAGAGACCGGCAAGACGATCATTCTGATCACCCACTCGGTCGAGGAAGCATTGCTGTTGGGCGAGCGTTTGATCGTGATGGCCCCGCGACCGGGGCGTATTCACAAGGAGTACCGTTTGCCCTTTGCAGAGCTGGGGGTGAACGCGGATCTGCGCGAGGTGAAGAAACACCCTGAGTTCGGACCGACCCGCGAAGAGATCCTGAACATGATCTGGGACATGGAAGAAGAGATTATGGGCACCAAGGAGGACGCGGCATGATCCCTCTGCTGATTTATGTTGCCATCTTTGTGGCGGCCTATCTGATTGTGACCAAGGTTGTGCAGGGTGCCGGTGTCAAAGATTATACATCGCTCAAGACTGTGACCTTTGGCGATGAAAGTGCCGTGCGGCCCAATCGGGCGGCGGGCGTGATTTCGATCCTGACGATTTTCGTGATGTGGGGGATTTTCACGGGCTCCAGCCTGCTGCCGGGTTTCCTGCATGCGCCGGGTCCGTTCCTGGGGACGACGACCTTTACCTACACGGCGCAGGTCGAAGGGCAGGCCCCCAATGATGCGACAGTGACCGTGATCGTCCATCCAAGGGGCGAGTCACAGGAGGCACCCGAGGTCGATCCCGGTGAGGGTTTTGCCAAGAACGATTCGGTTGCGATTGCCCAGTGGCGCACCGGTCTGGTGAATGTGATCAAGAATGACGATATTTCAAAGAGTGACGGGGCGCGGGTCATAGCCATCGACGGGCAAAAGATCGCCCCCGGCGAGACGGTCAAGACCCAGGACGGTTCGGTCACCCTGTCAGACAAGGGCACGCCGAATTTCGAGCCTGCCAAGGGCTGGCAGATGGAGCCGCTGTATTTGCCCGCCCCCGAGGCGGTCTGGACGCGCAGTCTGCAAATTCTGGATGAGGGTTTCCGCAACTTCACGCTGCTGGAGCATTTGGGCTTTTCGCTGTTTCGCGTGGTTCTGGGCTTTTTGCTGGGGGCGATTGTGGGGATTCCGCTGGGCTATGCCATGGGGCTGAGCAATTGGTTCCGGGGGTGGTTTGACCCGATCGTGGAATTCATGCGCCCGGTGCCGCCGCTGGCGCTGATCCCGCTGGTGATCATCTGGGCCGGGATCGGTGAGGCGGGCAAGATCATCTTGCTGTTTCTGGCGGCCCTGTGGATCATGGCGATTGCGGCGCGGTCCGGTGTGTCGGGCGTGAAGATTTCCAAGGTGCATGCGGCCTATTCGCTGGGGGCCAGCAAGTGGCAGGTGATGCGCTATGTCATCATTCCCAATTCGCTGCCCGAGATTTTCACCGGGGCGCGGGTTGCGATGGGCGTGTGTTGGGGCACGGTTGTGGCCGCAGAACTGGTCGCGGCCGAACAGGGTGCGGGCATGATGATCATGACGGCATCGAAGTTCCAGAACACGGATATCGTGATCATGGGTATCATGCTGATTGGTGTGATCGGTTTTGGCATCGACATGCTGATGCGTGCGGCCGAGCGGTTCCTGGTGCCGTGGAAGGGCAAAGGCTGACGATTGGGGCGGCTGGCCTGACCACGGGCGGGCGGTGCGAAACGTTAGAGTGAGAACATGAAAACGCCGGGGAAGTCCCCGGCGTTTTTGTTTTGCCTATGGCGGTCTGTTACTTGTCCCGGCGGGGGGTGGTTGCACCGCCTTTGTTATTTTTGGGTTTGCCGCCCTGTTTGCCGATCTTGCCCGGAGGGGTGAACCGTTTGGACGGGTCTGCGGCGCGTTTGTATGTGCTGGTCTCGGTGCCGCCTGCGCCACCGGTGCCTTCGCCACGGGGTTTAAACGGTTTGCCGCCCTTGGGTTTGAAGGGTTTGTCACCTTTTGGCTTGCCGCCCCATTCGGTTTTGGGACCGTCGGTTTTGGGACCGTCCTTTTTCCACACGGCCTTGGCCTTTGGTTTGGCCGATGATGGCTCACCGCTGGATTTGGGCTTGGGTTTGGCACCCGGTTTCATGGGGGTGCGTTCGGTCTTGTGTGACTTTGGCGGCCGCTCGCCCTTGGGTTTGGCGGCCTTGTCATATTTGGGCTTGTCGAACTTTGGTCCATCCGCCTTTGGCTTGTCGTATTGCGGCTTGTCATGGCTGACCTCTGCACGCGGGGCTTCTGCTGCGGCGACGGGCGCGCGCGGCTGGCGGGGTGCGGAGGGGGCATCGGGATCGTAGTTTGATTTGCGATAGGGTTTGGCCGCCGGTTTCGGGCCACGGTCATTGGGGCCTCTGCCGGCGGGTTTGCCGCCGCGCGGCAGGTTTGGCGGCTGGTCCAGTTTGGTGACGATCGCGCCGTCTTCGACCTTCATGTCGGGGCCGAGGGCATTGGCGAATTTCTGGGCCGAGCTTTCGAGGATTTCGACAAAGCTGTGGTCTTGTTGAACGCGGATCGCGCCGATGTCGTCCTTGGTCAGATCGCCCATCCGGCAGAGCATTGGCAGCAGGGTGCGCGGCTCTGCCCCGGAGGTGCGCCCGGTGGAGACGGAGTACCAGACCGATGGTCCAAAGCTGGGGCGCGGGCGGTCATCCGTGGAGCCGGGATCGGTAAGATCCTCGGGGGCGGAGGCGCGGGCGCGGTAGAGGTTCACGAAGGCGGTGGCAAGCTGTTCGGGGCTGAACTGTTCAATCAGCCGGGCCACGAAAGTTTCCGCATCATCGGGGATGGCGGCGGCCCATGCGGGGTCACCGAGCAGGCGTTCCTCATCTGCGGCATTCACCTCGGCGGCGGTGGGGGCGGCGGCCCATTCAACATGCAGTTTGGCCCCGCCCAGCAGACGGTTTGCCTTGCTCTTCATCTTGGGGGGGACGATCATCGCGGATACGCCTTTGCGTCCGGCGCGGCCGGTCCGGCCAGAGCGGTGCAGCAGCGTGTCGGAGTTGGAGGGCAGGTCCGCGTGAATAACCAGCTCAAGATTGGGCAGGTCGATGCCACGGGCGGCCACATCGGTGGCGATACAGACACGCGCGCGGCCATCGCGCAGCGCTTGCAGGGCATTTGTACGCTCGGACTGGGACAGTTCACCTGACAGGGCCACGACCGAGAAACCCCGGTTGGTGAATTTCGTGGTCAGACGGGCCACGGCGGCGCGGGTGTTGCAAAATACGATGGCGTTTTTCGCCTCGTAGAACCGCAGCACGTTGATGATGGCGTTTTCGGTATCGCGCGGATGAACGTTGAGGGCGCGGTATTCGATGTCGGCGTGCTGTTTGGCTTCGCTGACGGTCTCGATGCGCTTGGCGTCTTTCTGGTAGGATTTCGCCAGTTTCGCGATGGCGGCGGGCACGGTGGCCGAGAACATCAGCGTGCGGCGTTCGCTGGGGGCTTCTGACAGGATGAACTCAAGCTCATCGCGGAAACCCAGATCAAGCATTTCGTCGGCTTCGTCCAGCACCACGGCGCGGATATCGCCCAGGTCGATGTTGCTGCGTTTGATGTGGTCGCACAGACGGCCCGGCGTGGCCACGACCACATGTGCGCCACGATCAAGGGCGCGACGTTCTGTGCGCTGGTCCATGCCGCCGACGCAGGTGGTGACGATGGCACCGGCCTTGCCGTAGAGCCAGCTGAGTTCGCGGCTGACCTGCATGGCGAGTTCGCGGGTGGGCGCGATGATCAGGGCCAGCGGTGACCCGGCGGGGCCGAAATGTGTATCGTCGCCCAAAAGGGTCGGGGCGATGGCAAGGCCGAAGGCCACGGTTTTGCCTGAGCCGGTTTGGGCAGAGACCAGCAGATCGGCTTGTTCAAGGGCCGGATCGGTCACGGCCTCCTGAACGGCGGTCAGGGTTTCATAGCCTTGGGCTTCAAGCGCATTTGCGATTGTCTGGATCACGGTGGTGTCCTGTTCTGGGAGGGCTTGCCACGACGAGGCAAGAGCCGTTGGCATGGCCAAGGCATGGATTTGGGCCGTCGGTAAGGGGTTCGGGCGTAAATGTACATGTTTTTGTTTGCGGGGCTGCATCACGTGGTGGGGTGAAGGGAATTGGGAGGGGCCTGTTTGAGGGCGGTGATCCATAAAATGCGGCAGGGCACCGTATTTGGAACGCTATTGGTCTGAGGTGCGAGCACGAGGGCCGATGAAAGACTGGAAGTTTGTGCGGTGCTGCGCTATCTTCACAAACAGAACAAAACATGAACAATGGAGCGATGCATGTCACCCGATTCTCCAGTTGCACAGGTGATTTCCCTGTCGTCAAAACGTCTGGTTCAGGATGTTCCGGCCCCCAATGCGGGCGGTGCGGTGCTGCGCGATGTTTTGTCGGGCGGGCCATTCGACGGGGCGGTGACGGGGTTTGTGCTGTCCTGTCTGCCCGACAGCGATGCGCCGGTGCTGTGGGTCAGCGACCGGATGTCACGGCGCGAGAACGGGCGGTTGTATGGGCCCAGCCTGCGGCGTTTCGGGTTCAAGGGGCATGTGCTGCGGGTCGAGGTCAGCCATCCGCGCGATGTGCTTTGGGCGATGGAGGAGGGCGCGGGCTGTGCCGGTGTCTCGGCCGTTGTGGGCGAGATCCATGGCGCGCCCGAAGTGCTGAGCTTTACCGCGACCAAGCGGCTGGCCTTGCGGGCCGAGGCGGCGCAGGTGCCGCTCTGGCTGATCCGGTCAGGGGATCACGGCGCGTTGAGCGCTGCGCGCGAGCGCTGGCGGTTGTCCTCGCTGCCCTCAGAGCGGCATCCCTACAATGTGCAGGCCCCCGGTGCGCCGCTCTGGGAGGCGGAGCTGTTTCGCGCACGCGGGCGCAGCCCCGGCACCTGGGAGGCGCGCTATGACGCGACAGCCAGAGGGGCCAAGGATCGTCTCCGTCTTCTTTCCCGCGCTGGCGATGGACCGCTGGGGCAGGATCACGGCACAACAGCGGAGCATGCCGGGGGATGATGTGCCGGTGGTGCTGGTCACGCAGGGCGCGCATGGGCCGGTGATCCATGCGCTGAGCGATGCGGCGCGGCGGCGCGATATCCTGCCGGGGGCGCGGGTTGTGGATGTGCAGGCGATCCACCCGGATCTGCATGTGGAACAGGCGGACCCGCAGGGTGATATCGCGCTGCTGGACCGTGTGGCGCTCTGGGCAAGGCGGTGGTGCCCCTGGACTGTGCGCGACGGTATGGATGGCATCGTGATGGATGTGACTGGTGCGGCGCATTTGTTTGGCGGTGAGGCCCGGATGCTGCGCGACATTGCCACAAGGTTTGCGATGCAAGGTTTGCAGGCGCGGCTGGCGGTGGCCCCCACACGCGGCGCGGCGCAGATGTTGGCGCGCTATAGCGCGGGGGTGATCTGTGGGCCCGAGGATGTGGCGCTGGCGATTGCGCCGCTGCCGGTGGCGGCTTTGCGCATCAAGGAAGATACCGTGCGGCTGTTGCAGCGGTTGGGGTTGAAGACACTGGGGGCCTTGATGGAGGTGCCGCGTGTGGCCTTGATGCGGCGGTTTGACCGGATGGCGGCCGAGGTCAATCCGATGGTGCTATTGGACCGTGCTTTGGGGCGCATGGGGGATCCGCTGAATGCGCCCGAAGATTTGCCACGCTGGCTGGCGCGGCTGCGCTTGCCTGAGCCGGTGATTGACCCGGCACCGCATCTGGACGCTCTGGCCGGGGATCTCTGTGGGCAATTGGCACAGGCGGAACAGGGCGCACGGCGCTTGCGCTTGACGATCTACCGGGTGGATGGGGAATGGCGCAGCCGCGATGTGGCGCTGGCGGCGTCTTCGCGGGAGGCGGCGCATCTGGTGCGCTTGATGCGCGGCAAGCTGGAGGGGATTGATCCGGGCTTTGGGTTCGATCTGTTGACGCTGGAGGCCTTGCGGGTGGAACCCTTGGCTTTGCATCAGGATCATCTGGATGGGAGGCGGGATGCCTCGGCGGATGTGGCGGCCTTGTTGGACCGGCTGAGTGCGAAACTGGGGCCGGATAAGATTTCATGGTCCACCTGGGTTGAGAGCCATGTGCCGGAGCGGATCGAGGGGCGTGTTGCGGCCTTGGGCGGGGGGGCGACAGAGGCCCCGGAGGTGCTGCGGGAGCGGCCCTTGCGCCTGTTGGAACCACCCGAGGAGGTTGCCGTGCTCTATGCGGTGCCCGAAGGGCCGCCGGCGCGGTTTCGCTGGCGCAGGGTGGCCTATCTGACGGTGCGCCATGAGGGGCCCGAGCGGATCGCACCGGAGTGGTGGCGCGACCGGCCCGGCACAAGGCTGCGGGATTATTACAAGGTTGAGGTCGGGGATGGCCGGCGGTTCTGGCTGTTTCGCGAAGGCATATTGGGGGATGGGCGTGGGGGAGATCCGCGCTGGTTTGTACAGGGAATTTTCGCGTGAGGGGCGGTGCGGCACGCGTCTGCGACGACGTCCCGCCCGCCCTCCCCTATGGGCCAAGGAGGGGGATGGATGCCACAGCAGGACGGACATAAGCGGCGCACGATTGAGGGGGATGATCCGTTTCAATGGCATGCCCCTGCGCCTTTTGTCGAACTGGGTCTGGCCAGTTGTTTTTCGTTTCTGCGTGCCGCATCAGATGCGGTGGACCTGACGGCGACGGCCAATATGCTGGGCTATGACGCCATGGGCATTGCCGATCACAACACGCTGGCCGGGGTGGTGCGTATTCACAGTGAGGCCAAGAAGGCCAAGCTGCGCCCGTTGATCGGGGCGCGGCTGGTGCTGCTTTGTGGGACGCAGGTTCTGGCCTATCCGCGGGACCGCGACGCCTATGCGCGGCTGTCGACATTGCTGAGCAAGGGCAAGATGGCGGATGTGGAGGGGGGCTGGCAGGTCAAGGGGGAGACCCATCTGACGCTGGAGATGCTGGCGGCCCATGCTGAGGGTCTGCAGCTGATCGTGATGCCGCCTGAGCCGCTGGCGGTGTTTGAGGCGGGCCTGCCGCGGCTGGTTCAGGCCTTGCCGGGGATGCGCCATGTGGGCGCGGCCTATCTGTACCGGGGGGATGATGTGGCGCGGATCACGCGGCTGGACGCAATCGCGCGGGCCCATGGGCTGGGCATTCTGGCGACCAATGACGTGCTGTATCATCTGCCCAAACGGCGCCCTTTGCAGGATATCATGACCTGCATTCGCCATGGTGTGACGATTAAGAACGCGGGTTTCCTGTTGGAGGCCAATGCGGAGCGTTATCTGAAATCGCCTGCGCAGATGTGTCAGCTGTTCAGCGCCTGGCCCCATGCGCTGCGCGCCACGCGCGAGGTGGCGGATGGCTGTGCGTTTTCATTGGATGATCTGAAATATGAATACCCCCATGAGATTGTGCCCGAGGGGCGCAGCGCGCAGGAGGAGCTGGAGCGGCTGACATGGGAAGGCGCGGCAGAGCGCTATCCCGGTGGTGTGTCTGCGCGGATCCGGGCCATCATCGAAAAGGAATTCGCACTGATCCGCTCCAAGAAGATCGCGCGGTATTTTCTGACCATCAATGACATTGTGCGTTTTGCCCGGCAGGAGGCCGTGCCGCCGATCCTGTGTCAGGGGCGCGGGTCGGCGGCGAATTCGGCGGTGTGTTTCTGTTTGGGGATCACGGCGGTCGACCCCGAAGAACATGACGTTCTGTTTGAGCGTTTCCTGAGCGAGGAGCGCGACGAGCCGCCCGATATCGACGTGGATTTTGAACATGAGCGGCGCGAGGAAGTGATCCAGTATATGTATGCCAAATACGGGCGGGATCGTGCAGGGCTATGTGCGACGGTGATCCATTACCGCCCCCGCTCGGCGATCCGCGAGGTGGGCAAGGTGATGGGCCTGTCCGAGGATGTCACCCGCAAACTGGCCGGCACGGTCTGGGGCAGTTTTGAAGGGCAGATGGGCGATCAACGGGTCAAAGACGCCGGCATGGATCTGAGCGATCCCTATTTGCGCCGGGTGATCCTGTTGGCGCGGGAAATGACGGGGATGCCCCGCCATCTGAGCCAGCATGTGGGCGGGTTTATCCTGACCGAGCGGCCTTTGACCCAGATGGTGCCGATTGGCAATGGCGCGATGCCCGAGCGGTCTTTTATCGAATGGGACAAGGATGACATTGATGCATTGGGGATATTCAAGGTGGATATTCTGGCCTTGGGGATGCTGACCTGCATTGCAAAATGCTTTGATCTGTTGCGCGCCCATGAGGGGGTGGATCATGATCTGGCCAGCGTCCCGAGCGAGGATCCGGCGACCTATGACATGCTGTGCGTAGGCGACAGTCTGGGGGTGTTTCAGGTCGAAAGCCGCGCACAGATGGCGATGTTGCCCAAGCTGCGGCCGCGCACCTTTTATGATCTGGTGATCGAGGTGGCGATTGTGCGGCCCGGCCCCATTCAGGGGGATATGGTGCATCCGTTTCTGCGCCGTCGTCAGGGGATTGAGGGGGTGAGCTATCCGGCGCCGGGGCCGGAGCATCCGCAGGATGAATTGCTGAAGATATTGGGCCGGACCCTGGGGGTGCCGATCTTTCAGGAACAGGCGATGAAGATTGCCATTGATGCGGCACGGTTCACACCGAAAGAGGCCAATGAGCTGCGCAAGGCGATGGCGACTTTTCGGTCGCGTGGGACGATTGAGAGATTGCAGCAAAAGATGGTCGGGCGGATGACCGAACGCGGCTATGACGAGGATTTCGCGCGGCGGTGTTTTGACCAGATCAAAGGGTTCGGGGATTACGGCTTTCCTGAGAGCCATGCGGCGAGTTTTGCCAAGCTGGTTTATGTGTCCTCATGGATGAAGTGCCATTATCCTGCGGCCTTTGCCTGTGCGCTGCTGAACAGCCAGCCGATGGGGTTTTATGCGCCCGCGCAGATTGTGCGCGATGCCCGTGAGCATGGGGTTGAGGTGCGCGGGGTGGATGTGGATTTCTCGGATTGGGATTGCACGCTGGAGCCTTGCGGGAGGGGCTTTGCCCTGCGGCTTGGCTTGCGGCAGGTGGAGGGGATGCGCGCAGAGGCGGCGCACCGGATTGTCGCGGCACGGGATATGCCCTTTGCGGATGTGGCGGACCTGAAGGAGCGGGCGCGGCTGGACCGGGGCACGGTCAGGCGGTTGGCGGCAGCAGATGCGATGCGGAACATGGGGTTGGATCGCCGTCAGGCGCTGTGGCAGGCGCAGGGGCTGAAGGATGCGCCGGCCTTGCCGATTTTCGAGCATGCCGCTGCGGGGGATGAGGGGACGGAGCCGGTGGTGGCCCTGCCCGCCATGGCGCAGGCAGAGCATGTGGTGGCCGATTACCAGACGCTGCGGCTGTCGCTGAAGGCGCATCCGATGCGGTTCTTTCGGCGCAGTTTGAAGCGGAAGGGATTTTCGTGCACCGATGAGCTGCCGGGGATGCGGCATGGGCAAAAGGTGTCCCTGGCGGGATTGGTGCTGGTGCGGCAGAAGCCGGGATCGGCCAAGGGCGTGTGTTTCATCACGCTGGAGGATGAGGCGGGTGTGGCGAACCTGGTGATCTGGCCAAAGTTGTTCGAGACCTGGCGGGCGATCATCATGAGCGCGCGTTTGCTGGTGGTGAAGGGCCGTGTGCAAAGCGACGGGCGTGTCATTCACGTGGTGGCCGAAGGGCTGGAGAATGGGACCGACCGGCTGGATGCATTGGCGCAGGAGAAAGTACCGGCGACTTTTGCGCGCGGGGATGAGGTGATCCATCCGGTGCCCGGACAGGTGGGCGGCCGTCGGCATCCGCGTGATGTGCGGGTGATCCCGAAGTCGCGGGATTTTCATTAGGGGGGTGAGTGGGGTAGCTGTTAGGGAAAGGAGCGGGCAAGCCCGCATTCGATTTTGTTTGTTGGAGGCGCTGCCTCCAAACCTCCGAGGGATTTAGGGCCAAAAAGAGAGTGATATTGTGTTGAACCTTGTGCCTTTTACGCGTGACCTGGTGCTGATTGGGGGCGGGCATGCCCATGCCTTGGTTTTGCGGGCATGGGGGATGGACCCGTTGCCGGGCGCAAGGGTGACGGTGATCAATCCGGGGCCGACGGCACCCTATACGGGCATGTTGCCCGGCCATGTGGCGGGGCATTACGGGCGTGATGATCTGGAGATAGACCTGGTGAAACTGTGCCGTCATGCGGGGGCGCGGTTGATCCTGGACAGGGCGGTGGGGATTGACCGGGTCCGGCGCGAGGTGATTGTGCAGGGGCGGGGGGCTGTGGCCTATGATGTGGCATCGGTTGATGTGGGCATTACCGCGCAGATGGATTTGCCGGGGTTTCGGGGGCATGGCATCGGGGCCAAGCCGCTGGATGTCTATGCGGCCCGGTGGCGGGAGTTTCTGGAGCGGGTGGCGGCGGGGGATCTGCGCGCGCAGGTGGCGGTGATTGGCGGCGGGGTTGCAGGATGCGAGCTGGCGATGGCCATGGCCTATGGTTTGCGCGCTATCGGGGCCAAGCCGCAGGTGACGGTGATCGAGGCGGGACCGCAGATTTCGGGCGTGGGTGCACGGGCCCGCAAGCGGATCCTGGCGGCGATGGCGGAACTGGGGGTTGTGTTGCGCACCGATGCGCGGGTGGTGCAGGTGCAGGCGGGACATGTGGAGCTGGCGGGGCAGGAGCGGGTGGCGGCGGCGCTATGTGTCGGGGCGGCGGGAGCGTTTGCGCAAAGGTGGCTTGCCCAGACGGATCTGCCGCTGCGGGATGGGTTTATCGAGATTGGCAGCGATCTGGGTGTTGTCGGGGATGATGCGTTGTTTGCGGTGGGCGATTGTGCGGTGATGCCTGCGCATCCGCGCCCCAAGGCGGGGGTTTTCGCGGTGCGCGCGGCACCGGTGTTGACGCATAATCTGCGTGCCGCGCTGAGTGGGGGGCGGCGCAAGAGGTGGCGGCCGCAGAAGGATTATCTCAAGCTGATCTCATTGGGCGGGCAATCAGCCATCGCGGAGAAATTTGGTCTGACCCTGCAGGGGCCGTTCATGTGGCGCTGGAAGGACCGGATTGACCGGGCCTTTATGGACCGTCTGGGTGATTTGCCCAGCATGGCTGTGCCGCCCCATGAGGCTGTTGCGGCGGTTGGTGTGGCAGAGTTGCTGGCTGCCAAGCCGCTGTGCGGGGGCTGTGGTGCCAAGGTGGGGCAGGGTGTTCTGGCCGGTGCCCTGGAAGGTCTGCCGCCGATGTCGGGTGATGTGGTGACGGGAGCGGGGGATGATGCGGCGGTGCTGCGCCAGCCGGGCGGCGGGTTTCAGGTGATCAGCACCGATCATTTGCGCAGTCTGATTGAGGATCCGGGCATGATGGCGCGGATCGCATTGGTGCATGCATTGGGCGATGTCTGGGCCATGGGGGCCAGGCCGCAGGTGGTTCTGGCGTCGCTGGTGCTGCCGCAAATGTCGGCACCATTGCAGGCGCGCACCCTGGCAGAGATCACGGCCGTGAGCCGCGAGGTGATCGAGGCGGCGGGCGCGCAGCTGGTTGGTGGGCATACCACCATGGGGGCGGAATTGACGATCGGCTTCACGGTGACGGGCACGCGGGATGTGATGCCGCTGACGGTGTCGGGGGCGCAGGCGGGGGATCTGTTGATCCTGACGCGGCCGATCGGGTCGGGCGTGATCCTGGCGGCAGACATGCAAGGGCAGGCCGACGGCCGTGATGTGGCGGCGGCGCTTGGGATCATGGGACAGGGTCAGCAGCGCGAGGCGCAGGTTCTGGGCCCTGTTGCCCATGCGATGACGGATGTGACGGGCTTTGGGCTGGCGGGGCATGTGCGCGCGATCTGCGCGGCCTCGGGGCTGGATGCGGAGCTATGGCAGGCCGCGATCCCGATCTATGAGGGTGCGCGGGCCTTGTCGGATGCGGGCGTGTCCTCCAGCTTGATGCCGGCCAATCGGGCCGATGCGCCCTTGGCGGGGCTTGAGGATCCGTTGCTGCATGATCCGCAGACAGCCGGTGGGCTGTTGGCTGCCGTGCCGGAAGGCCAGCAGGCGGCTGTGATCGGGGCGCTGGAGGCTGCCGGATGTCGTGGCCATGTGATTGGCCGGTTGAGCCGGGGCGCGGGCGCTGTGCGTTTGGTACCTGACCCTAAGTGAAGCGCGCGGCCAGCTCTCTGGCGGTTGCGGCCAAGGTGGTTTCGTCGAGGTCCGGCAAGTGCAGTGTTTGCAGGGCGCGCGGTGACTGGGCTGCGGATTTGGCATAGCGCGGATCGTAATGCGCGCCGATCAGGCCTGCGGCAAGGTCTTGCCAAAGGCCGTCCCGGGCCATTTGCTGCCATTGGGCAATCACGGCGGCCGCATGATAGGGGCGCAGGTGGTCAATGAGCGATGCCAGATGGGCGTTGTCCCGGGTGAGATCAGCATAGGCGCTGCACAGGAAACGGCTGCGGGCTGCCAGCGGGGCAGAGATATGGATGCGGGGTGCCTGCAGCATCTGCGCCCAGAGCGATGGGGGAATCATCCGTTCGCCGATCTTGCTGCTTTCGGCCTCAACGAAGGTGACCCTTGCGGGCGATACGGCGGCCAGAGCGGCGGCAAGATGGCTTTCGAACATTTTCTGGCTGGGTTGCTGTTTTCGGATCCCGCCAAAGAGCGAACCGCGGTGGCCTGCCAGCCCTTCGAGGTCCAGAACCTGTGCGCCTGCTGCGGACAGATGGTGCAGCAGCGCGGTCTTGGCCGTGCCGGTGCCGCCGTCGATCATGATCAGGCGATGGGAGGTCGGGGTATCGTAAAGGGTTTCGACCACCAGCCGCCGGTAGCTGCGATAGCCCCCGTGCAATAGCTGCACGCGCCAGCCGACCTGATCGAGAATCGTTGAAAAGGCACCGGAGCGTTGCCCGCCGCGCCAGCAATAGACCAAGGGTTGCCAGCTGCCATCCTTGTCCGCGAGCGGGCCCTGAAGGTGCCGAGCCGTATTGGCCGCGACCAATGCGCCGCCGATCTTGCGGGCCTTGAAGGGGCTGTCCTGGGTATAGATCGTGCCGACCTGCGCGCGTTCGGCATCATTGAGCACGGGCAGGTTGATGGCACCGGGCAGATGATCCTGGGCATATTCGGCAGGCGCGCGGACGTCGATGACCGTGTCGACGGCCAGCGACTGAAGATCAGCCAGGGATGTGAGAGTGAAACGTTTCATCAGGTGCCTTCATGCGCTGCCCTTGTATCTATCCGCTGCGGTGGGAAGGTCCAGCATTATGCCGCGACAGGGCCGGGGCCCCGTACCAGACAGACGTCAAGTTCGACAGGGCGGTATAAGTTCGGCAAGGGTGTATCCGAGGGGCGGAAGGGTAAATTTCCACGTCATCCAAGCCTTTTCAAAGAAAGAGGCTTGGTGGAGCATAGCGGGATCGAACCGCTGACCTCCTGCATGCCATGCAGGCGCTCTCCCAGCTGAGCTAATGCCCCATTGGCCAAGGCCTTGGGTGGTGGCGCGTGATTAAGCGCTAGTGGCAGCGGGATCAAGGGAAAAATCTCATTCCCGCTGCTGCAATTTTTAATCGTCGTCGTTTGTGGTCACGTCGGCGATGTCGTCCAGTGGGACTGTGTCTTCATCGTCGTCGTCATCGTCCAGAATATCGTCGTCCAGATCCACATCGATGTCGTCATCATCATCGAGCAGTGCATCGTCATCAGTTTCGGCCTCTTTGGCCTTGGCTGTTGCTGCATCTTCAGCATCTGCTGCGATCATACGGGATTTGGCTGCGTCAACTTCCAACACTTCGCCAGTGTAAGGGCTGACGATGGGATATTTGTTCAGGTCATAGAAACGCTTGCCCGTTGTCGGGCAAAGGCGTTTGGTTCCCCATTCTTCTTTGGGCATGAAATACCCCTTCTTGAATTAGCGTTTGAGAGTAGATGATTCAGCGCAACTGCCATATGAGGGGGGGACTGTCAAAGGCTTTAGCCTTTTCGCCCTGATGAGAGTTGCCCACGTGAGTGACACGGTCCTGCCCGGTAATCCCCCGATCCCGTTGATCCTGCGCCGTTCCGCGCAGGCAAAGCGGCTTTCGCTGCGTATTTCGCAATTGGATGGGCGGGTCACATTGACCATGCCCAAACGGCTGGCGGAACGCGAGGCATTGGCCTTTGCGCGGTCCAAGGAGGAGTGGATTCGCGGGCATCTGGACAGACGCGGCGATGATATTGACGTGGGCCTGGGGTCTGAGTTGCCTTTGGGCGGTCAGATGCTGCGGGTTGTGGCGGGAACGGGCCGGGCGGTGCAGATTGGACACAGTGAAATCGCGGTGCCGGGGGCTGCGGACCGGGTGGGCAAACGTCTGGGGGCCTATCTGAAAGAGGTGGCGCGGGACCGGCTGGCGGGGGCCTGTGATGATTACGCGGCCCGCCTGGGGCGGCCCTATACGCGAATCACCATGCGCGATACGCGGTCGCGCTGGGGCTCATGTACCAGTGACGGGGGGCTGATGTTTTCCTGGCGGCTGATCATGGCCCCGCCACAGGTGCTGGATTATGTTGCGGCGCATGAGGTGGCGCATCTGGCCGAGATGAACCATTCGGCGGCTTTCTGGGCGGGCGTGGAGCGCATTTACGGCAGCTACAAAGAGCCGCGCGGATGGCTGCGCCAGCACGGCAATGCGCTGCATCGCTACCGGTTTTGAGGCAAGGCATCTGCCGGCGTGCTTGACCTGCCGGTGATTTGTGATCACATGCAGGTCATGACATTAAGCGCCCGCCCTGCAGAAGCCACATCGCTGGCCCATGACCGCGTCTACCGGCATCTGCGGGGGCGAATCATGTATGGCGATCTGCCCCCCGGACATGCGCTGACGCTGCGCGGGATCGGGGCGGAATACGCCGTTTCCATGACACCGGCACGCGAATCCGTGCGCCGTCTGGTGGCAGAGGGGGCGCTGACCATGACGCCGTCGGGGCGGATATCCACACCAGAGCTGAGCAGCGAGCGGATTGAGGAACTGGCCGCCCTGCGGGCCCTGATCGAAGTGGAACTGGCCAGTCGCGCCTTGCCGCGGGCGCATATGGCGCTGATTGAGCGGATGCAGACCATCAACGCGGCCATCGCTGAAGCGGTTCAGCAGCGCGATGCCGTGGGCTATTTGCGCACCAATCTTGAGTTTCACCGCACGCTGTACCTGCGCGCGCAGGCACCTGCGATGCTGGCCATGGCAGAGACGGTCTGGCTGCAGATGGGGCCGACCATGCGGTCGCTTTATGGCCGCCTGCGCCGCACCGATCCGCCACAGTTTCACCGGCTGATCATTGCCGCGCTCAAGGCGGGGGATGAGCCGGGGCTGCGTCTGGCCGTGCGTTCGGATGTGACACAGGGATTGCGGATGCTGGCGGGCTGATCTGCGCGGGCAATCAGCGGCTGGACCTCTGCGGGGCCTGTGCTATCAAGTGCGCGACCGTCAGGTACCTTTAACCAACAGCACCCAAGGCCAGCCTGCTGCATCGGCAGATGACCTTGGACAACGGAAAGATATCATCATGCCCGCCAACAACCGCATCGTTCTGTCCAGCGATCATGCCGCCATCGCGTTTCGTCAGACTCTTGCCGCGCATATCGCGGCGCTTGGCTGGGAAGTGGTGGATATCGGGCCGACCACGCCTGAAAGCACGCATTATCCCATCCATGGCAGAGCGGCAGCACAGCGCGTCGCATCGGGGGATTGCCGGTTCGGGATCATCCTGTGCGGCACGGGTCAGGGTATCATGATGGCAGCCAACAAGGTCAGTGGCATCCGCTGTGGCGTGTGCCACGATACGTTCTCGGCGCGGATGATCCGCCAGCACAACGACGCCAATATGCTGTCGCTGGGGGTGCGGGTCATTGGTGAAGGGCTGGCGCTGGATGTGGTCGATGCCTTTTTGAACGCCGAATTTGAGGGCGGCCGGCATGGCACACGGGTAGACATGATTGAACCGCAGGACGCCTGAAACGCATTCGGGACCCTTGGGGCGCAAAGGAATTGGCGAGTAATGGTCGAGAACCCGGTTGTGCGTGCCATTCAGGCTGATGATTTGCCGGCTGTCTTGTCGATGGTCGGGGCATTGGCCGAACATCATGGGGACAAGGCCATGCTTAGCGCACAGGACCTTGCGCGCGATTGCCTTGGGGCGCAGCCATGGGTGCGTCTGTTGGTGGCGGAAGTGGGCGGCAGCCTGAAGGGCTATGCCGCACTTGTTCCCTTGGTGCAGTTGCAGTTTGGTGTCAGGGGCATGGATATGCATCATCTGTTTGTCGCTCAGGGGGTTCGGGGAATGGGCATCGGACGCGCGTTGATCCGCGGCTGCATCGAGGCGGCGCAGGCGGCGGGATGCCGGTATATGACCGTGGGCACCCATCCAGACAACGAACCGGCCGCTGCGATCTATCTGGCGGCTGGATTTGAACCCTTGCCGCCCCCGGGCCCGCGTTTTCGGATCAAGTTTGACGCCTAGGGGGCGGGGCGTTGTGGTGCCGGGCCGCTAGAGGTGGTGGAGGGCGGCTACTTTGCTTATTCGTAATATCTTTTCGAAGGCCTGCAAACCTTTCCCTTGATCGCCGGTCTTGCACTTGGCAAACAGAAAGAAAGAAAACAAAAAGGCCGTAGTTAATGGACCCAATTTCGATTTTCGCAATCGCTTGGTTACTTATACCTATCCTTTTATTGATCCTCTGGCTTCGTGATCGTGGTGCAAAGAAACGCGCCGAAAAACGGATAGCTGAAGCGGAGGCGACCACAGAAGCTCTCAAGAAGAAATATGCGTCCATCGCGGTTGTTGAGGATGAAGTCTCGACACTAAAGGATACGGCAATAGGGATACAGAAACAAATTGAGGAAGCACGGAATTCATATTCTGAGAAACGCGCCACGCTGAAAAAGCTAGAGCAACAAGTCGCAATTTATGACGAAAAGCTCTCTTTCGCGGAGCTAGGGGTCTATGAACCCCATTTCGACTTCAACGACTCTGATGAATACAAGCAAGAGATAAAACGCATCCGTGACCGCCAGAAAGTAATGGTCAAGGCAAAGACCTCGACCGTCTGTCCGACTGACTGGCAAGTAGACGGAAGCCGCGCCAAAGGTCAGACGATGATTAACCGCCAGACCCGTCTGACAATGCGTGCTTTTAACAACGAATGCGATGCCGGAATCGCAAACACGCGCTGGAACAACGTAAATGCTATGGAGAAGCGTATCCTCAACGCGGCCTCGCAAATCGACAAATCCAATGAGTCCATGAGCCTACGTATCAGTGAGCAATATGTCCGTCTCAAACTGGACGAATTGCACGCAACACATGAATACCGCGAACAGCTTAAGATCGAGAAAGAAGAGCGCGCAGAGCTGGCTCGCGCGGAACGGGAAGAGAAGAAGCTTTTAGCGGAAGCCGAAGCTGCAGAACGTGAAGAAGAACGTTATAAAAAACTCTTGGACAAGGCGCGCTCAGAGGTTGGTATCGATGAAAACCGGATTGCTGAGCTAGAAGCCGCTTTGGCCGAAGCCCATGCCATAAGCGAACGCGCCCGCGCGATGGCTGAGATGACGAAATCTGGCTACGTCTACATCATTTCGAATATCGGTTCCTTCGGTGAGGACGTCGTCAAGATCGGTCTCACCCGGCGGCTCGAACCAGATGACCGTGTGAAAGAACTTGGCGACGCAAGCGTCCCGTTCAGCTTCGACACCCACGCCATGATCTACTCGGATGATGCCCCCGCTCTCGAAACTGCCCTACACAAAGAATTCTCCAATCGCCGCGTGAACGCCTCCAACATGCGTAAAGAGTTCTTCCACGTCAGTTTGGAGGAGGTGGAGGATGCTGTGAAACGCCTTGCCCCATCCTCCAATTTCTTCTCAGACCGTGAGGCGCAAGAATGGCATGAAACCCTGTCCCGCCGTAAAGAGGCGTTAAAAGACTTAATAAGACCATCAGAAGAACTGCCCGAAGCAATATGATTGTGAAAACTGCCATCAGCGCCACTGCAACTAAAGTTGGCTCCGATCCGATTTCCAGACCTCGGCTTGGTTCTTAACAGGGCCTAAGGCGGTTTGTTTGGCGGGCTGATGGACGCAAGAAGATTTGGTCGTCGAAGGTTATGCGACGATTCTAGGTTTGTTGCATAAGGATGAGCCGGGGAGGCGGGCCTTAGGCGGCCAGACCCTTGGCACCCATGTCCAGATATTTGCGGCGGCGGTCTGTGATCAGGGCTTTGGCGTCCTTGCCGTCCAGTTCCTTGAGCATTTCGACGATCGCGCTGCGTACGGAGGCGATTGCCGCAGGCGCGTTGCGATGTGCGCCGCCTTTGGGTTCGGGGATGATCCGGTCGGTGACGCCCAGTTTGCGCAGGTCATCGGCGGTCAGGCGCATGGCCTCTGCGGCTTCGCGCATTTTCTCGGAATCTTTCCACAAGATCGAGGCGCAGCCTTCGGGGGTGATCACGGAATAGACCGAATGTTCCATCATCGCGACGCGGTTTGCGGTGGCAAAGGCCACGGCCCCGCCAGAGCCGCCTTCGCCGATGATCACGCTGACCAAAGGCACGCCGATTTGCAGGCATTTTTCGGTGGAGCGGGCGATTGCTTCGGATTGGCCGCGTTCCTCGGCCCCTTTGCCGGGGTAGGCACCGGGGGTGTCGACAAGGGTGATGACGGGCAGGTTGAACTTATGGGCCAGCTCCATCAGGCGCACGGCCTTGCGGTAGCCTTCGGGGCGGGCCATGCCGAAATTGCGTTCGATGCGAGAGCGCGTGTCATTGCCTTTTTCATGGCCGATGACCACGACCGGCTTGTCGTCGAAACGCGCAAGGCCGCCCATGACCGCCTGGTCATCGGCAAAATTACGGTCACCTGCCAGCGGGGTGTATTCGGTGAAGAGCGCGTCGATATAATCTTTGCAATGGGGGCGGTTGGGGTGGCGGGCCACCTGACATTTGCGCCAGGGGGTCAGCGAGGCGTAAAGCTCATCCAGCATTTTCGCGGCTTTGAGGTCCAGCGCCTTTGCTTCGGCGGTGACATCCATCTCTTTGTTGGCACGGGCAAGGGCGCGCAGTTCTTCTGCTTTGCCTTCAATTTCAGCCAGTGGTTTTTCAAAATCGAGGTATTGGGTCATGCTGTTACTCCGCCTTTGCGCTGGCCTTATATGGCGGGTGCTGGCGCGCTTTGCAATGTGGGGTCAGCCCATCTGCAAAAGTGGATAGAGAGAGGCAACCAAAAGCGTGGCCATCGTGCAGTTGAAAATACGTAGACGTTTGGGGTTGGTCAGGATGCGCGAGAGCTGTTGGCCCATGACGGTCCAGATGGTGACCGTGGGCAAGTTCACGGTGACAAAGACGACTGCCGCGATGGTGAGCATCAATAGATCGGGTTTGCCAAGATAGACGGTGATGACGGTCAGGGCCATGGCCCAAGCTTTGGGGTTTACCCATTGAAATGCTGCCGCTTGCAGGAAGGTCATTGGGCGGCCTGTGGTCGTTTCTGCGGTTGCTGGTGCTGCGGTCGCGATCTTCCACACGAGATAGAGCATATAGCCGATGCTGAGGGTTTTGAGGATGATGTAGCTGACCGGGAAGCGGTCAAAAAGTTCAACCATGCCAAGCCCGGCCAGAATCATCATCACCATAAAGCCGATGGAAATGCCCGCCATATGGGGCAGGGTCCGACGAAAGCCGTAGTTTGCGCCCGAGGCCATTAGCATGAGGTTATTCGGCCCCGGTGTGATGGAGCCGGCAAAGGCAAACAGCGCCAGGGCGGGAAGGGCGTCAAAATTCATGCGTCCTCTTTGGCATGAGAGCTGCGCGAGTGAGAACCGCTTTTTGAGCCGTTGGGAGATGTTGCCCAGGCTGTGCCGGGCAACATGTGCTGCATCAACCTGCGATCATTTCAGATTGGCGCACGATGACTTCGGCCTGTTTGATGCTGGCGATATCGACCAGACGGCCCTTGTAGACGGTGGCACCTTCGCCTTTTGCCTTTGCCTCTTCCATGGCGGCCAGAATTTCGCGGGCTTCGGCGACGGCCTCTGCGGAGGGGGTGAAGACTTCGTTGGACAGGGCGACCTGTTTGGGGTGGATCGCCCATTTGCCGACCATGCCCAATGTGGCAGAGCGGCGGGCCTGGGCGCGGAACCCTTCGTCATCGGAGAAATCGCCAAAGGGGCCATCCACCGGCATCACGCCATGGGTGCGGCAGGCGGCGACAATGGCGGCCTGCGCCCAATGCCAAGGGTCGGACCAATATTGCGCGCCCTCGCGCAGCATATAGTAGTTTTCCTGCGTGCCGCCGATTCCAGTGGTTTGCATGCCCATCGACGCGGCGAAATCGGCCGCACCCAGGCTCATCGCCTCAAGGCGGGGGGAAGAGGCGGCGATTTCCTCGACATGCGCAATGCCGGCGGCGGATTCGATGATCACCTCAAAGGCGATTTTCTTTTTGCGGCCCTTGGCGGTCTCGATTGCGGTGACCAGCGCGTCAACGGCATAGACGTCAGCGGCATTGCCGACCTTGGGGATCATGATCTGGTCAAGGCGTTCGCTGGCGTTTTCCAGCAACTCCACCACATCGCGGTACCAGTAGGGCGTATCGAGCCCGTTGATGCGCACGGACAACGTCTTGGTGCCCCAGTCGATATTGCCGATGGCGTCGATGACATTGCGGCGCGCGCTGTCCTTGTCCGAGGGGGCAACCGAGTCTTCGAGGTCGAGGTTGATCACATCGGCTGCAGAGCCTGCCATCTTTTCAAAAATCGCCGGACGTGATCCGGGGCCAAAAAGCTGGCAGCGGTTTGGACGGGCGGGGGCGGCAGGCTGGATGCGGAATGACATGAGCTGGATCCTTGGACGAAACATTATTGCGGAATACTGATGGGGTGGGGGTATTAAATTGCGCGGCGGGCTGCAAGCGTCATTTCGCAGTTGCAGCATTGGCTTTGGGGTGAGGATGCAACAAATTTGCGCATATTCTGCTAATCGGACAAGAATTTTGCGTATGAACTTTCTTTGCTGGCGATATTGCGATGGATTTGCGGGGCATCTTGCTCAATATGACGCGAAATCTATTTGCGGGGATACGCCATGATCGAAACACCATATCTGCTTTTCCTGGGCGATGCGCCTGACCAACTTGCCGCCAAGGTGGCGCAGGGCATCAGAGACTGGCGGCCAGAGAATGCCGTGGGGCAGTTTCGCATGCCCGGATGCAAGGCTGATGTGGGTCTGAAGGACCTGACGCTGGCCGAGGCAAAAGAGGCCGGGGCCAAGACGCTGGTGGTTGGTGTGGCCAATCGCGGCGGTGTGATTTCGCAGGCCTGGAAAGAAGTGCTGATCGAGGCGCTGGGCATGGGATTTGACCTGGCGTCTGGATTGCACAACCTGCTGGCCGATGAGGGTGACCTGGTGGCGGCATCCCAGGTCAATGGCCAGACCCTGCACGATGTGCGGGTACCGAATGTGCAATACCCCATCGCGGACGGCAAGAAACGGACCGGCAAGCGGGTGCTGGCCGTGGGGACCGATTGTTCGGTAGGCAAGATGTACACGGCGCTGGCGCTGGACGAGGCCATGCGCAAGCGCGGTCTGAACAGCACCTTCCGCGCCACGGGACAGACGGGCATCCTGATCACCGGCTCCGGCGTGCCGCTGGATGCGGTCATCGCGGATTTCATGGCAGGTGCGGTAGAATATCTGACGCCTGACAATGACGCGGACCATTGGGACATCATCGAGGGGCAGGGCAGCCTGTTTCACGTGAGCTATTCGGGTGTGACGCTGGCGCTGATCCACGGGGGTCAGCCGGATGCCCTGATCATCTGCCACGAGCCTACGCGTCCGCATATGCGGGGCCTGCCGGATTACACGCCGCCCAGCATGCAGGCGGTGTCTGATGTGGCTCTGACATTGGCCAAAGTGGCAAATCCGGCCTGTCAGGTTGTAGGGATCTCGATCAACACGCAGCATCTGTCCGAGGCGGAAGCCGAGGCCTATCTGGCGAAAGTCGAGGCCGAGATGGGATTGCCTGCGGTAGATCCATTCCGGCAGGGTGCGGACCGGCTGGCCGCAGCACTGGAGATGCTCTGAGCTCTGTGCCAAGAGGAGAGTGCGGAAGGTATTTAGGGCCAAAAAGAGGAGCGGTCATGCGCATTGACGTAACCAGGGATGTATTCAGGCTGGCGCAGGTTTTCACCATCAGTCGCGGGTCGCGGGTGCAGGCCGAGGTGTTGACGGTGCGGGTGAGCGAGGGGGGCGTGACCGGCTGGGGTGAATGTGTGCCCTATGCGCGGTACGGCGAGACGCTGGACTCCGTGACGGCGCAGATTGAGGGGTTGGTGGGCACTATCACCCGTGCGGCGCTATATGATCTGTTGCCTGCGGGGGCCGCGCGCAACGCGGTGGATTGTGCATTGTGGGATCTGGAAGCCAAGGCTGCGGGCAAGCGGGTTTGGGAGCTGGCGGGGCTGGCGGCACCCGGTCCCGAGATCACCGCCTATACATTGTCGCTGGCGTCCCCTGCCGAGATGCAGGCGCAGGCGGCCAAGAATGCGCATCGCCCCTTGTTGAAGATCAAGCTGGGTACGCCGGATGACATGCCCCGGCTTGAGGCTGTCCGGGCGGGTGCCCCCCATTCCACGATCATTGTCGATGCCAATGAGGGCTGGTCGGCGCAGGTTTATGCCGATCTGGCCCCTCATCTGGTCAGGCTGGGCGTGGCGTTGGTGGAACAGCCGCTACCTGCGGGCGAGGATGATGCGTTGCTTGGCATGGCGCGGCCGGTGCCGGTTTGTGCGGACGAATCTGCCCATGATTGCAGCACCCTATCCAAGCTGAAGGGCAAATATGATGTGGTGAACATCAAGCTGGACAAGACCGGTGGTCTGACGGAAGCGTTGCGGCTGCGCGATGCGGCCCGCGCGCAGGGGTATGACGTGATGGTTGGCTGTATGGTGGGGTCATCCCTGGCGATGGCACCTGCGACCCTGGTGGCGCAGGGGGCCCGGGTTGTTGATCTTGACGGACCGTTGCTGTTAGGCGAAGACCGCAGGGATGCGTTGAAATATGATGAAGCCGGGGTGCATCCGCCATCGGTTGAGCTTTGGGGATAAGACATGCGGACAGTTTACGTGAACGGCGACTATGTGCCGGAGAATGAGGCCAGTATCTCGATCTTTGATCGGGGGTTTCTGATGGCGGATGGCGTCTATGAGGTGACCTCTGTGCTGGACGGCAAGTTGATTGATTTCGACGGCCATGCGGTGCGGTTGTCGCGGTCACTGAACGAGCTGGAGATGCGCAACCCGATCAGCAAGGATGACCTGCTGGAGGTGCACCGCGAATTGGTGCGGTTGAACGGGATTGACGAGGGGTTGATCTATTTGCAGATCACGCGCGGATCTGACGGGGATCGTGATTTTGTTTTTCCTGACCCGGAGACCACGGAGCCTACGATTGTGCTGTTCACGCAGAACAAGCCCGGCCTGGCCGACAGCCCTGCCGCCAAGAAGGGTGCCAAGATCATCTCTATCGAGGACATCCGTTGGGGGCGGCGCGACATCAAGACGGTGCAGCTGCTGTATCCGTCGATGGGGAAGATGATGGCCAAGAAAGCCGGTTGTGACGATGCATGGATGATCGAGGACGGTTTTGTCACCGAAGGGACGTCAAACAACGCCTATATCGTGAAGGGCAACAAGATCATCACGCGGGCGCTGTCCAATGACATTTTGCACGGCATCACGCGGGCGGCCGTTTTGCGGTTTGCGCGTGAGGCGCAGATGGAAGTGGAAGAGCGCAATTTCACCATCGATGAGGCCAAGCAGGGGGATGAGGCCTTTCCCACCTCTGCCAGTGCCTTTGTCATGCCGGTGGTCGAGATTGACGGTGTGGCACTGGGCGATGGCACGCCGGGCCGGGTGGCCCCGCGGCTGCGCGAGATTTACCTCGAAGAGATGCGCAAGGCGGCTGTCTGAGACAGGTCGTCGGCCGAGATGGTGAGGCGGCAGGCGCAGGCCTTGCCGCCTTTTTCGTGCGGGTCAGTCTTTTTTGACGTTTTCAGCAAAGGCCGTTTTGAAGTCGGCCTGTTGTTGCGAGGAGGCGTCGGTCTGATAGTTGGTTTTCCAGTCCTGCATGGTCATGCCGTAGAAGATTTCGCGGGCGGCTTCCTTGTCCATGTCGATGCCGCGTTCGTTTGCGGCCTCTTGGTACCAGCGGGACAGGCAGTTGCGGCAAAAACCGGCGAGGTTCATCATGTCGATGTTTTGGACATCGGTCCGGTCCTGTATCAAATGTTGCTGCAAACGGCGGAAAGCGGCGGCTTGTAGTTCGATTTCTGTTGGGCTGGGCATGGGGGTACTCCTTTTGTCTTAGCTGACCACGGGAGGGCGCGCTGTCAAGTTACCGGCAGGCATTATCTGTGCGGGTCGGCCATCTGTGCTGGTCGGCCTGTCATAAATATGAAATCCTTGAAATGCATGGGTGAGGTATTTCTGTCAGAGGTGAAGGATGTTATCGCTAACAGAAATGGCTGCGCCACCGAGATGAAAATGGGAAAGAAATTATGAGACGCCTGCGGAACGTTAAGGTTGTTGCAACCCTTGGACCATCCTCCGATACCTACGAGATGATCGAGGCGCTGCATAAGGCGGGCGCTGATGTGTTCCGGTTGAACATGAGCCATGGCAGCCAGGATGAAATCCGCGACAAACACCGGATCATCCGTGAGGTTGAGGCCAATCTGGGCAGCACCATCGGCATTTTGGCGGATTTGCAGGGGCCCAAGCTGCGGGTTGGCGTATTTTCGGCAGAGAGTGAGCAATTGACCGAAGGCGCGCGGTTCCGGCTGGATCTGGACAAGGCAGAAGGCGATGCAAGCCGGGTGTGCCTGCCGCACCCCGAGATTTTCGCGGCACTCAAGCCTGGTGCGTCCTTGTTGGTGAATGACGGCAAGATCCGGCTGAAGGTGATTGAATGCGGCGCGGATTATGCGGAGTGCGAGGTTGTGATCGGTGGCACGATTTCTAACCGCAAGGGTGTGAATGTGCCTGATGTGGTGCTGCCCCTGGCGGCCTTGTCGGAAAAGGACCGCTCTGACCTGGAGTTTGCCTGCGAGTTGGGCGTTGATTGGCTGGCGCTGAGTTTCGTGCAGCGGCCGGAGGATGTGACCGAGGCGCGGGTCCTTGCGGCGGGGCGCGCGGCGCTGTTGTCAAAGATCGAGAAACCATCGGCGGTCGAACGGTTCGATGATATTCTGGCGGTCAGCGACGGCATTATGGTGGCGCGGGGCGATCTGGGTGTTGAACTGCCGGTGCAGAATGTACCGCCCATCCAAAAGCGGTTGGTGCGCAAGTGCCGCGCGGCGGCGAAACCTGTGATCGTGGCGACCCAGATGCTGGAAAGCATGATCGAGAGCCCCATGCCCACGCGGGCCGAAGTGTCGGATGTGGCAACGGCGATCTATGAAGGGGCCGATGCGGTGATGCTGAGCGCCGAATCAGCCGCAGGAGACTATCCGATCGAGGCGGTGACCACGATGGACAATGTCGCCCGCGAGGTGGAGGCCGATCCGACCTATACGCAGATCATTGAGGCATCGCGCACCGCGGACCGCATGACAGTGGCCGATGGTATCGTGGCCGCCGCCCGTGAAATTGCCGAGACGACCAATATCAAGGCCATCTGCTGTTTCACCCAAAGCGGGACCACAGCGCTGCTGACCGCGCGGGAACGTCCCCGGGTGCCGGTCATTGCACTGACCCCGCTGGTCAGGACCGCACGGCGGCTGGCGCTGAGCTGGGGCACCAATTGCGTTATCACCGGAGAGGTGGACCGTTTCAAGATGGCGGTGGTGTCAGCCGTTCGTGCCGCGCGGGATGAAGGGTTTGCCGGTGCGCAAGATCATATCGTTGTAACGGCCGGCGTTCCTTTCAACGTGCCGGGCAGCACCAATATTCTGCGTGTTGCCCCCTGCGACGAAAGTTTGATTTTTGCGTCTGATCCGGAGTAGGGTCAGCCGAATATCGGAAGGAATACCATTATGGACCCTGATCTGGCTTTGAGCATTGGCGCTGTTATCGGGGTCTTTTCCATACCATCTATCCTGTCGGCGCTTTCGGAGAGCAGGGCACCCAGGGCATCAGCGGTGACGATATTGCTGGGCGGCGGGTTGATTCTGTATGCGCTGCAGACCAAGCCGGGCGGCTATCGGATGGATGAGATACCGCATGTCTTTGCAACTGTTGTCAGTCGGTTCATGCCCTAGGCTGCGTTGGCTGTTATTGCTGTTATGGCGCTGCGGCACCGTTATTGAAGGGGCAGCCCTAATGCTGCGGCATTCCCCTTGCCAAAACCATGCAACCCTCCTATACGCCAGCACTCAACCCGTGCGGCCGGCCAATGTGGCATGCCGAGCAGCACGTTAACCGAACTCAACATACGGAGACGGAAATGCCTAAGATGAAGACGAAATCGAGCGCGAAGAAGCGCTTTAAGATCTCGGCGACCGGCAAGGTCATCGGTGGTCAGGCTGGTAAACAGCATGGCATGATCAAGCGGACCAAGAAATTCATCCGTAACGCACGCGGCACGACAGCACTGTCAGAGCCAGATGCAAAGATCATCAAGGGCTTTATGCCCTACGCCCGCTGATAGAGGAGAGCTAGCATGTCCCGAGTTAAAGGTGGTACAGTCACCCACGCCCGTCACAAGAAGATCGTCAAAGCCGCAAAAGGCTATTACGGTCGTCGTAAGAACGTCTTTAAGGTCGCTACGCAGGCGGTCGATAAGGCCAACCAATACGCCACGCGCGACCGCAAGAATCGCAAGCGCAACTTCCGCGCATTGTGGATCCAGCGGATCAACGCCGCAGTGCGGAGCCATGATGAGGCGCTGACATACAGCCGTTTCATCAATGGTCTGAACCTTGCAGGCATCGAAGTTGACCGTAAGGTTCTGGCCGATCTGGCCGTGCATGAGCCAGAGGCATTTGGTGCGATCGTGAAAACAGCGCAGGATGCGCTGGCCGCGTAAATCGCGCAGCATTCAGAGATTAGAAAAGCCGCTCCCTTGGGGGCGGCTTTTGTCGTTTTGGCATGCTTTTGTTGATGTCTGGCTGATCTATCGGATGTTTCGACAAACCGGTTAGCGCACCGGGCGTTTGTCAGCGCGCGGCACCCCGTCTGCAATCACATGAAACGGCTGTATGTCGCAGGTGAAGATGGCCATGGACGGTCCGGCATAGGCGCTGGGGTCGTCCAATGTGCCGACCTTTACCACCACCGTGGGGCGGTCCGGCAGGCGGGTGATGATATGCGTCCCGCAGGTGCCACAGAATTCACGGGTGCGGGGGTTTTCCAGATCGCTTCGGGTGAATTGGACGGCTGTGCCCTGCGTATAGCGAAACCCATCCGCTGCCATCATCATAAAGTAGTTGGGGCCACCGCCAGAGATATACTGACATTCCCGGCAATGGCATTGTGCCTGCCATTGTGGCGCGCCCGATGTTTCATATTGCAGCGCGCCGCAATAGCACCTGCCGGTGAGGGCTGGTGTTTGGGGTTCAGAATTCGGCATAGACGGTCCTTTCAAATGCATCGTAGGTTTTCATGAATCGCGCTTCGACAAAGGGCAGGGATTGGGTCATGAGGACGGCGGCGATGTCGCGGGCGGGATCGATCCAGTAATGGGTGTTCAGCAGGCCCGCCCAGCTTTGCGAACCGGCGCTGCGTTTGCCGGGAATATCCTCTTGATTGCGCATAAAGCCCAGAGAATGCACAAGACGGGTGCCGGGAAAGGGGTCAAAGTCGGCCGATTGGCTGGGCACCTTCGAGATCAATCTGGACCATGCCAGACCTTGCATGTGATCTGCTGTCATGGTGGCCACCGCAGGCTCTGACAATAGGCGGACACCGTCCAATGCGCCTTTGTTCAGGATCATCCGCAAGAACCGCAGATAATCGGGCGCTGTAGAGTAAAGCGCATGGCCCATTGCATAGAATTCGGGGTTTGGGGCCGGGGCCAGTTCCATCAGAGAGAAACTGCCGTCGGGGTTTCGGGCGTTCACCTGTGCCAGGTGCCCGGCCATGTCCTGTGTCACCTCAAAGCCGGTGGAGGTCATGCCGAGGGGGTCAAAAATCTCTGTCTGGCAAAAGGCGACGATGGATTGACCGCTGACCGCTTCAACCACCTTGCCCAGCCAGTCGCTGGACAGGCCGTAGCCCCAGCGGGTGCCGGGGTCAAAGATCAGGGGGGCGGTTTCCAATGCACTGTTCAATCCGCTGTGGATCGGCGGGTGACCCACGGCCTTTGCGTAGCGGAACATGCCGTCGCTCCAGCGGGGGTATTCCGAGCCGCTGGTATGGGTGGCCAGATGGCGGATCGTCGCCTGGGTGCGGGGCGCGCGCAAGATCGGTGTTTCGCCGTCAAATCCATCCAGCACCTGAAGCTGTCCCCAGGCAGGCAGAATATCTGCGACGGGAGTGTCCAACGCCAGTTTGCCCCGGTCGATCAGGATCATTGCCGCCAGCGCACCGATCCCCTTGGTCATCGAGAAAATGCGAAAGGTGGTGTCCAGATCCGCAGGCCTGCCCGGGGCTGCATCGCCAGCGGCCCCTTCAAAGACAATCTGGTGGCCTGTGGCGACCATGGCGACGGCAAAGGGCAGATCCTGCGCCGCAACTGCCCTGTTCAGTAGGTTTTGAAGTTCTGTCATCTTTTTCCTCAGGGTTCGCCGCAGGCACTGTGTCCCCGTGACAATGGAGGCCTGTGTACGAATGGGAAAGCCCAAAGCCCGGCCAGAGTGTTTTTGAAGAACCTGCCCCCCTAACACTGCCACAGATCCAAGGTTGCAACGCGTTAAGTGGCCCAAGGTGGATCAGGCATTCCGGTAAACGCCATGAGGGGCGGTGGCGCGGAAGGGTTATTCGCTTCTGATCCGCAGCACCCGAAAGTCGACCCGGCGGTCTGCGGCGTCTTCGTCGTCAGAGCCTTCGGAAATCGGGGCGCGTGCCCCGAAACCCACCGCTTCGACGGCCTTGGGATTGACGCCAAGTGCTACCAGATGGTTCAGCGCCCGATCCGCGCGTTCCCAGCTGAGCGCCATATTGGTCGCATCATCGCCGCTGCTGTCAGAATGGCCCGCGACCAGCACATAGGCCTGCGGACAGGTGATGATCCGGTCGCTGATCTGTGCCAGCCTGTCGGCCTCTTGCGGGGTGATGGCGGTGCTGCCCAGCTCAAACCGCAAGATCACAGGGGCAAGGAAGGAATCGAGCGCGGTGACGCAATCGGCCTGCGCGCTGCGCGCGGAAAGGGGCGGTGCCTGAGGGGCAGTTGCGGCTTGTTCGGCCACTTTCTGGCGCAGTATTTCAGCCTCGCGTCGGGCCTTGAGTTCGGCATCCCTGGCCATTGCTGCGGCGACAACAAGGGCCAGTTCGTCCTGCGGTGCGGCTGCTGCGGGTTGATCTGCTGTGGTGGCAATCAGATCCGGTCCGGGCGGTGCCACCAGCGCGGCCAGCGCCTGGGTCGTTGCCTGGGAAAGGGGCGCGTTTGCCGTTTTGCCAGCATTGCTGTCACTGCCGCTGTCCAGGCCGATCATGGCAATCACGGCCAGCAGCACTGCTGCGCTGCCCGCAAGCAGGGGCAGGCCTGTTCGTTTCGGCCCCGTTTTCTGTGCCGTTTTGAAATCCAGGGTGCTTTGAGACTTTTTGAACAAATGCATGGGGCCTCCTTCAGCGCGGGGACTGGGGTAAAGGGCGAGGTTGCGGGAGAATTTCGTATTCGGCAGGCAGGCGTTCGCGCAGACAATTCAGTGCTGCCCATTTGTGGCGAAGTGAAAACATCTGCCCTGGCATGGCTACCTCTAGTGAGAGCCGCGAAATATTGCGGAAATATGTCGTAGTAATACCTAAATATGGTAGGCCGCCAAGCCTTTCGCTGCAGGAAAATGGGTATTTCGGGTGTTTTTTATGCAAATGTCCGCCAGCGGGCGTGATTTTCCGGATTTGCGGGTGGGTTGCATTTCAAAGGGGGCGCAAGTAGCAGGGGCACAACAGTAGTGATGGGTGCCGCGATGGACGATCTCAAGCAAAAATACCTGAGCCAGATTGCAAATGCCGCCGATGAGGCCGCGCTGGAAGACATCCGGCTGGCGGCGGTTGGCAAGAAGGGCGAAGTTGCCCTGAAAATGCGCGAACTGGGCAAAATGACCCCGGAAGAGCGGCAGACTGCCGGCCCCGCGCTGAATGCCCTGAAGGACGAGATCAACTCGGCTTTGGCGGCGAAAAAGGCAGCACTCGGCGATGCTGCGCTGGATGAGCGGCTGCGGGCAGAGTGGCTGGACGTGACCCTGCCTGTGCGCACACAGCGGGTCGGGTCGATCCATCCGGTGTCGCAGGTCACCGAAGAGCTGACGGCGATCTTTGCCGAGATGGGTTTTTCCGTCGCCGAAGGGCCGCGCATTGACACCGATTGGTATAATTTCGACGCGCTGAACATTCCCGGGCACCACCCCGCACGGGCCGAGATGGATACGTTCTATATGCACCGTGCCGAGGGCGACGACCGCCCGCCGCATGTGCTGCGCACGCATACATCGCCGGTGCAGATCCGCACCATGGAAAAAGAGGGCGCACCCCTGCGCATCATCTGTCCGGGTGGTGTGTACCGTGCCGATTATGACCAGACCCATACGCCGATGTTCCATCAGGTCGAAGGTCTGGCGATCGACAAGGATATTTCCATGGCGAACCTGAAATGGGTTCTGGAGGAATTCTTTGCCGCGTTTTTCGAGATCGACGGCATCAAGACCCGCTTTCGCGCATCGCATTTCCCCTTCACCGAGCCGTCCGCCGAGGTGGATATCCAGTGTTCATGGGTGGATGGCCAGTTGCGGATTGGTGAGGGCGACGGTTGGATGGAAGTGCTGGGCTCTGGCATGGTGCATCCCAAGGTGCTGGCGGCGGGCGGGATTGATCCTGACATCTGGCAGGGTTTTGCCTTTGGCATGGGGATCGACCGGATTGCGATGTTGAAATACGGGATCCCGGATTTGCGGGCCTTTTTCGACAGCGATCTGCGCTGGCTGCGCCATTATGGCTTTGCGTCGCTGGATCAGCCGAATTTGCATGGCGGTTTGTCGCGCTAGGCTGGGGTGCGCATCAGCCTGGGCGATGTCGGTCCAAGGATGTCTGGGCTGGTGGCCATCGCGCATCTTGTGCTTTTGGTGAGGTTGGTTTGAGTATTTGGGCAAAAGGAGCGGTTGG
>Ga0213868_10000492_pt1 | contig 37093 bp, 20 predicted proteins | sample PICome_9_FD_160087 | JGI IMG/M metagenome (GOLD analysis project Ga0213868, IMG submission 160087) | Coastal seawater microbial communities near Pivers Island, North Carolina, United States - PICO127 | ecosystem: Environmental > Aquatic > Marine > Coastal | place: USA: North Carolina...
CTCGTAGCTCGTAGCTCACGTGAAGCGTGAAATCCCGTCATTAATCCTACCAACACCCCAATGACTCTTCTCTGTTGTTACTTTGTACATCGTAGTCTATATAGCACACAAACACACAAAAATACCTATCAAAATGGAAACCAAAATTGTTCTAGTTTATGGATATCTTATACGAAAGTTATAAATGAAATTTGACACTCTTATTTGAAAATACAAAAAGTAGATCTATGGACTCACAATTATGGCCATACAACGTAATGCAATACAACGCATGAGAAAGAGACTGTATGCGTATGCATAAAATGATAGACATGACACATGACTTGATACTATTATAACTATCACTACAAAATTTATAGAACACTGCCATTATCCATCATCCATTATGCAACAACGAAACAAACAAAACATAACATAAGAACCCAATCCAATCATCTTACTTGATCATGACATTGGTTGGAACAGGCATCTTGTACAACCATTTTTCAAAAAGTTCCTTGTTTCTGATCAAATCTGCCATAAAGTGCGCAACGTTGCTGCGAGTCGTGGAGCTAGTGCCGAACAAACCTTCGGTATGAATGGTTTCTTCCACAATGTACTCACTGATGGGACCATCTACCAAACCATCTGGACGAACAACAGACCAATCAATATTTGGATTATCTTTACCAATAAATTCACTCAAGTAGGCTGCGGCAGCTTCATTGTCACGATGAGGAGGAACCAAAGCTCGAATCATGGAGATCACTAAACGGTCACGAAATGCACGTTTCGGATCAGATCCATCAGGATTATCTACTAAAATAGAACCCATGAGAACAACTTTCATCTTCTTCTCTGGTTTCAATGTTTCAATCGCGTTACATACGCGAGTAAGTGCATCTCTCACCAAATAACGTGGATTGCCATATATACCCTGAAAGGTCCCGTTGTGGCCAAGACAAATCCCCACAGCATCACATCCATCAATGCAGGAAAGAAAAGAATCATCGTCCATACTGAGAACACTAGCCTCAGTGACTTGCAAAAGATCATTTGGAGGAACAACTTGATGAAATCGTTCCTTGGATCTGACAATGGTTCTTACTGCATGACGATCCGATTGAAGTAGCAATTGTTTCACTAGTTCTCTACCAGTGGCTCCTGACTCCTGAACCTCCCAACACTAGAGTTGTCATTTCGTTTGAGTGTATCTAGCCTTTGGGTGCTGGTGTTATCTTTGAAATGAGAAATAAAGACGAGCTTGGAAGAGAAGAAGGCAGAAAGAAGCCTTCTTTGTTTCGTTCCGAGTTTCGAGACATGCAGATCATACACAAGAATCAAGAATCAAGAGAAAAGATTTCATGTCTCTGCTAAACAAGAACCTTTTCCATCTAATTTAGCTAACCGTCAGACATTTTAGATATTCATTTATTCTTTTTGTTCGGTGTTTCAACTTTCAACGCATAATTTTGAGAGAACTCGTTGGTAGCTATTATGAGGAATGAAGGCCCCAAGATATATAATCGGAGATACTTTGTGAAACTTTATTTTTTAAATATTCGGGTATGTCAAAGTAATACTAAGTAATTTGCAGTTAATACGAATGTCATAATATCATTTCGGATCATCGGCTCCTCTTGGACACCAAATGAATCCAATCTTATTTAGTTTTTCGATTCGTTTTGGACTCAATGAGTTCTTCTCATTGGAACTCATTACAGATTTATAAAGCTCTCTCTGCCGACGCACAAATGCATATAAATGAGGATCTTGGTTTTCTGTGACTTTGGTATGTCCATATCTTGAACGGAACTCTTCAAGTTTTTTTACACTACAATCAAACTTGAATTCGTGTGCATTAAATGCAAAGTTCACTTTCTTAAGCCGTTCAAGATGATCCGAATCTATTGTAGAGATAGTTCTTCCTTGATCTATTCTCATCATCACAGTTGCCATTCTTCTCCTTTGCTGCAATACCCATTGTCTCAGTGCCACATCGTCATGGCTAGATGGGATCATAGTATGTCCATGTTTTACATAAAACTCTTCAAGAGCTTTATAATGTTTATCCCAAATTTTATTTTTGTCGGTTTGTTTACAGAAAGATTTAGTAGATATTTCATCCCAACAAAAATTTGTATCGAAAAACACATCATTTTGCGTATCGTCACTCATGAAATCAATACCATCTAGTAGTTTCATACACTTCTTTGTACCATCATACAGCCATTCATTATTTTTGTACATTTGAAATGTGACTTTCTGGCTCCACACCCATCGTCCAAGTTCCAATATCTGAGCCCAATCCTTATCATGAGTTCTATTCTCTGGAATGGTAACCGGTACATTGTAACTGCCATACCGCTGTCTGTAATCAAGCAACCGCTGGTACATTTCATCCCAATCACCAGTCCTTTTATTCCAAACAAATCCTATGCTCGAGAGGGCTTTGATTCTTTCTTGATTCATAGTAGTATTTTCCCCATTCGTATGAAATTTTCGGAAGGACGTGCGCTGTGTATGGATCCAGTACCGAAGTTTAGTGATATTCACATTGGATTCATGTAAGCGTTGACCATAAGTAACATCTGTGTCGAAACATTTTTGATCAACATCTAAATGTCCAAATTCATGTTGAAAGCGTTTCAACTCTTCAAACCTGCACCACCACGTAGTATTCCTCTGTGATTCCAAAGTCTTGAATCCCTCCCAATCGAAGCCAATATCATTCAATAACTTTATTCTTTCAGGACCAAATCCACCTGTATACGTTATGTTACTATTTTCTATATACTGTCTATACAATACACGTTGAGTCTTAACCCAAGTCGCTAGCTCTTTGAAAGATTCATCTTTCGAAGGTATCATAAAATGCCCATTTCTCTCATAAAAATCCTTCAATTGTCCCAAACGAAGATTCCAAGTACGATTGTGCGACGTATTCTCGTTACGCCTTGCATCCCAAATAAACCCAATCGAATTCAACATATCCCTTCGTTCAGGCGTCATGATGGATGTATTCTTATCTTTGTAATTTGTACGTTGGTGTTTGACCCAAATACCCAGTTTCACTCCTTTGTATACTTGATTTTCTGGAACCCGAACATGATGAAATTCATCTTTGTATTCTACTAATAATTGAAATTTATCCATCCATTTTTGATTGGATAGAGTTGTCCTAGAAGGAGAGGAGGAGGATGACGAGGATGAGTAAAACACATCTTCATTTTTCCATGGAAATCCTATACTATCTAATAATTCTACTCGGTGTGGTGTAAGGTACGACTTGAGACCACACGATAATGATTCTCGTTGAAGTAATCTGTATTCGTACCGTTGAGATTGTACCCATTTGGCAAGTTGTGGATCTTCTTCGTAATGAAAGGGAACATCTAAAGTACCATACGTTTCATTGAATTCTAAAAGTTGTGCAATTCTGTAATGATATCGATCATCTGCCTTTAGTGACATGACTTGCTCTTTGCTTAATGTTAAAGGTATCCGTTTTATATATGAAATGGTGGATGATATCGAAGGGACGGTTGCAGAGAAGAGAACGTTGGTATTCTTCCAGGATATTGCATTGGTTGACTTGGGGTACACTGTAAACCCTCCTACGTATTCATAGTTCCACTGAAATAGATAAACTATTATGAATGTTAAGTTCAGTGATGGTATTCTTGCATTCATATTTTGATTTGGTGTTGTTTTAAGGAGCAGGTGGACGATGACAACAGAGTGTTACTAGCAGAGAACTAAAATATTCTTTAGAGAAACCACCAAACTCCAAACCACGTATATCCTAACCTTCTCTCTGAAGTCATACAATTGTCAACGAATGAATACCGACCCGATACGGACCCCCTCGCGCCCCGCGCGCAGAATGGCCAAACTCATGCTCCATGCTCCATGCTCCATGCTCCATGATAATTCAACTCCTACTTACTTACTGAGTCTACTCCTATTAGACTACTTACTTCTCTCGGAAAGATATCTAACCGATTGCACTTCTTTTTGAAACATGGTGGTAGCTCAAATTCCATTATGGATTCAGCACTCTTCTTCGTCATCCTCCCTGAAGAACAAAACCAATCTTCCCACGACGCCATCATCGTCATCACCAACCATTCCTCTATTGGAAGCATGGAGCAACGTCCGCCGATCAGCGATATACGCACTAGACATTTCTCATAATCGAATTGCAACGGGGGGTGGAGATGGAAAAGTCCGAATTTGGAATTCTTCTGCACTCTTTGCCTCGTCGAAACTTGATCCTAGAAACAAGGAGAAACAACTTGGGACCTTTCGTAAGGGTGGTGGCTATGAATCCTCCGATGCTTCCGACCAGGAACAACAACCATCATCAGATAGACTTCTTTCTGTTATTGCTGCACATTCTGGATCTGTTCTTACTGTCAGATTCTCAACGTCGGGTAAAGTTCTAGCGTCAGCTGGGGATGATGCACATGTTTTGTTATTTATGCAATCTTCCTCCAAATGTCTTTCAACATCGGGGAATCTCATGACCGAAGATCATGGAGAGAATTTGGAACATTGGAATCGAATTCGAATTTGTAGAGGTCATAATTTAGATGTGGTGGGGTTGGCATGGGCTCCTGATGATAGTCATTTAGTCAGTTGTAGTTTGGATTCGGATGCACCCATTTGTGTTTGGAAAATGAATCATCTTTCCATGGAACATGGACAAGAAGGATCTTCACAGCAGCAACAGCAACAGAAACAGCAACATCAACAGCAACAATATAATTCCATGATCATGCAGCCATACAAAGTTTTGGGAGTGAAAGAACATACAAGTACAGTCAAAGGTGTTGCATTTGATCCAGCGGGAAAATACATTGTGAGTTCTGGGGATGATCCTGCAATTTGTATATTCCGAGCGTTTGATGATTGGGGTTTGGAACAAAGAATAGATGCTACATCAGGTATTTTTCAGCAAGATGTACAAAGTTTAGCAAATTTGAGTATGTTCCGTAGAATAAGTTTCTCTCCGGATGGTACACATGTTTGTGCAACAAATGCCATGGTTCGTAAGAAGAATATTGCTGCGATGGTGGGGAGAAGTGGATGGGGTGTCAGTGCTAAGAAAATAGATGTGTCGAGTGCTGCAAATTTAGTGGGACATAAACAGCCAGTTGTAAGCAGTAGACACTGTCCGTTTCTATTTGAAAAGAAAGACCAACCTGATAACTCAACAGAAGATACTGAAACGGAACCAGAATACTCTACTCTCGTTGCTTTGGGTGACAAGAAGGGATTTGTAACTATATGGTCTACTAAAAAGAGTAGACCCATCTTTAAACTACAGTGCAGTGAAAATCGATCTGCAGTTACAGATATTGCATGGGGATTTTTACCATCCGCAAAAGCCAATGAATCAAGATCCTTAATAATGATGGTTTCTCTTTTAGATGGATTCACTGTAGCGCTAAAATTCAATACAGAAGAGGAGATTGGACACCTTCTATCAGAAGACAAAAAAAATCGTATATTTAGACTGAAGTATGGTATTGATTTAACTTCTTTGAACGGTATGGGTATGTCACGAAAAAGGCTAGTTGATGACTCATCTGGGCCGAAATTAATTGAAAATGTCATTCAATTCGAATTGGAAGACAACGGCGAAGATATGAACGAAGCAAACGACGCTTTTGGCGAAAAAACAACCGAAAATGGTTCAACGAACGTAGGGCCACAACTTCAACCAATAAATACCACCTTGAATGTAAGGAGGAAAGAAAAAACAACAGCAGACGGGAAAAAGCGCATCCAACCCGTCCTCATGTCCGCGGGTACAAATAAAGTACAAAACCATTCATCTACAAGTGTCCTTGAGCAACGGATGAACGGATCACCGGGAAAAAGAAAGATTGACAGCGGTGAAAATTTTGGATCCATGGCACAGCCAGATATTGGTATGAAACGCGTTGATATTGGTGTATCCAAAACTGTATACGAAACAGATCATATTCCACCAGTAATGCTCCCCTTGCAGGAAGGAATCGGTGCTGGATTTCTGTCTGCTTCAAACCGAAAGGTATATACTGCGGACCTTATTTGTATTGATTCATCCAACGTTCAAGCAGGCGATATAACGGATGGTCAGACTAACAAAATGATAGTTAGTTGTATGAATTCCATCCAAAATCCTCCTGGTTCTCACAGCCCTGTCTCGTGTGCTACAATATCGATAAGTCGAGGGTCTAAAGTTAGTTGGAGAGACCATTTAATGGGGGCCAATTGTACTGCCTTGGATGCATGTTCTTCTTTCATTGCACTTGGGTCCTATGATGGAAGTATTTATCTTTTTAGTAGTTCTCAGTCTCTAGGCTGGAGCAGTGGTATGGCATTTCGATCACATGCTCCTATTGTTATGAACGGATCTATCATTCGATTATCTCTAAAGGAGATGAAGTGCAATACTTCTGGTTCTATGAATGTTGAAATGGTTGTAGTCACATCAGATGGGTCTTTTGGAGTGTATTCTATTGTTCCTTGTCTCAAGTTACAATATAGAGGAACTATCATCCCGCCCATGAATCAAATGAAGTTGTCAATAACTCATCGTTCGGGACAAAATGGTACTGAAGTGAATGAAACTCCTGATTTGGCAAGAATTGTTTTCACAGATACTCATGATTTACTATTAGTTCTGTGTCACAAGACAAAAAATATTCCAGTTGGGGGAATTTTGAATGGATTCGTCTACAATCGAGATATTGAAGCGTGGATGCGTATTTCTGACGCAAGGTTCAAATATTCAAAGCTGTTTTCTACAATATCTTCGTCGAATCTCTCACGGGGTTATTTGTCAAAGATTGATCAAGTAGTTCATACAATAAGCGGTACTACTGGAATCAGTCATCGTGTACTTGCAACCAATACAAGCGCATCAGAAATGTATTTTGTAAATGAAGACGATGAACGTAATCTCCAGTCTTTCTCTACTAGGGCACATTGTGAAGATCGTATGGCATGTGCAATAGCGCTACGATCAAAAGAGGACTTTGAGCATTGGCTTCGTTTATATACGCGTATTCTAGTTGCAGAAGGTGATTCTGATGTCCTCCGTGTTCTTACGGATATGCTTTTAGGAAAAGATCGCAATAACGGAGATGTGTCAGAGTGTTGGTGGATGTATCCCTCTGTAAGCATTTTGGGGTTAAATCGTACAGAAGCAGTCCAGAAAATAATTATACCAGAAATGACGAAGAACAGATCTCTACAGCGATTGACCAATGAAATTATCACAGATATATCTTCAATGTAAATCTAAGAGATGCTATTATACACACCAAACAAATCTCTTAGTTATTATAAGACTTGCTGCGTCGAAATTGTTGAAATGCTCTGACTTTTTGAATATTGAAACGTCTATACGTAGATACTCGATCATCTGCGCTATCCTTACCAGTTTCCATGGATATAGTATTCTCAAGATCAGTTGATGATGAAGATCCATGTTTGATTACAGAGGATTCTACGTTGCATTCACGGACTACAGGTAATGTAGGTGTTTTAATCCTTTCTGATGAAATAGTTTTCCTATGACCAGGATTTGGACTTGAAGTGCTCCTTGAACCTTTACTGCTTGAGTCAGCTGTTGTTTTGCGCGATGCAACTCCAAAACTACCTGAATGGTTTTCGCTCGATAGAGTTGCGTTAGATCCGTGAAAGCCGACAAAGTTTGTATCCGGAAACTCTGCCCAACGAATGTCATCTCCACTTGTATAGGATTTTACGGAATCGATCGCGAATAAGTCATTCTTCCACTCTTGTCCTGGATGAACTCTCAACTCATCTTCAAACTGGTTATTGATGTCCGTGGATTCTCTACTCTTTTGATCTTTTGACTCTTGAAAAAACATGTTTTCAGTGACGTGTCGTTCGCTCTGCTCTACTTGACTTGGATTGTCAATAGAAGGCGGCAAAGCATTCAAAAGACCAGTGTATTGAACACTAAAACTTTGGCTTGTATCTGAACTAGATTTAATTGGAAACTTTCTCCCCATAGTTCCAAGGGCAGAATAAATCAGGGGTTTCGCCGATTCAGACATTTGACTTGACGACGCTTCCGATGGCCCCAATACACTACTCTGTTTTTCGGTTATACTTTCTATTGCGCCAGTATCGTCATCAGATGTTACAGCATCAAGACTCTGAATGCAAGAAGGGATGCTTAACGATGAAACATCTGATGGGTGAGGAGACAAGGTAACGCCATCTCCATCATCATCATCCAGTGAACAATCAAGGTACTCAATACCATAACTCATATCGATCACTCGTTTGTCTGTCAACATGGATATATCGTGCATGTAACTATCGACCTTGTCATCTTGAAGCTCTCTATCGTTCCATGGAATATCATTTGGAGTTTTACTATCCCATGGAATATCATTTGCTATCAAAGTTTCACTGGCTGCAGGAGTGACGTGTGATCGTTGCTGATAAGCAGTAAATGCTGATTGTTTGCCAATGTCACTATTAGCTTTCTTTGGGATTGGTCGGACTTTAGGGATCGAGTTCACTTCTTGATCATCGGATGCTTGATTTTCAACACAAAGCGAATTAAATGTTGACTCTCCACCACTGAAGGTATTTGACAATTTCATATTGGTACTTGAGTGTTCCATAGCAGTACTCGAACCGTTGAATTTACTCCGCAATTTTTCAAATGCGAAAACTTGATTCATATTCCTCGCTTCATCCGTTTCGATATTTGCTGAGTATGATTTTTGAGGATTATATTTTGAACCATCCGTCTCATCTGTCGGGACTTGATGTATCTCATCCTCATACTCTGTCACTCTTTGAGTTCGTCGAGTGTAAGACTTGGGAGAAACAATCTTAGAAGACGGTGATGACTCAAACTTCGATTTTAAAGACATCACGCCACTGGCTTTCCGGGATGGGGAATAATCGTTAACCTTTGTTTCCAATGAGCCGTTTCGCTGAGGAATATGAGAACTTTGATCGACGGTACTCATGCTGCTATGCTTATGATCCACCATATCGCGATTATGTGGCATCAATTTAGTTTTTATAAGATATAGAGTTTTCGGAGCGAAATGTTGTATAACGTCCTTGTCTCTGTTGACAGAATTCTCCTGGTTGGTCTTGGTTTGTACATTATCAGTCTTTTCATCTAAAGTGCGATTGTTCTTGCTCGATACTTGAGTTTTCTTCCCTTTGCTCAATGTCTCTTTGCGTGGTGGTCGATCGTCCTTTATCGATTTCGATTCAAACAACGATCGTATATTTCTCACTGACGCTGTTGGAATACCCGCTTCACTCACTGTCTTCAAGTTATTTTCCGAATGGAACGATAGCTTTTGTACTTCTACGTCGGAAAGACTTTGCTTCGTGGCATCCACATTAGGAGTTTGACGTGCAATGGTATGCGTTGAATTTGTTCTTACACTGTTCAAGGATAGACTTCGCCTACCGACACTCTTTTCTGGAAGTTTACTAGATTTAGTACATGGAACTGTTCGGACAGGATCGTGCGTTCGATTCAATGTATCGACTATGACAGGTTGCGATAACTGAGGGGATGATTCTACTTCCACGGATGATGACTTTATCCAAGATGTTGACTGTCTAAGATTCTTCGAGAGTGCTCCAGGAGAACGACAATTCAAAAGAGGGGATGTGGGTGCTGCCGCGAAGGAACTCGATGGATTACTGATAAGGCTTGACTCCTTTTGTTCTAACTTCTTTGGAGATTGCGGTACAGAAACTCGTGAACAACTTGTATTCATTTCATTTCGATCCATTTTAATCCAAGAACTATCGGAAGTGTTTGAATACACGCCATTCGTTGACTTTGAATGTTTTGACTTATTCCAAGAGTTCCATTTCCCGAGATGACCTACTTCGGTGATATCTTCCGTTTCGGCATCACAAGTCAAATGAATATCCTTTTCATTATTTAAAGTTCTATCCTCATGATGGTCTGCCGTTGTGAGTTTAGACTTCGTATTCTTGACAGGGCGAAGTTTCACTGCCCAAGGGGATGATACCGCTTGTGACGTAGATGACGCTGACAAATCATGATTGGTTTCATCATGAACCTTGTGTTGTGGTATTGTTTTGTTGTCCATGGAGTCATTTTCCGCGTTGAGATCAGCTTTGGCTGCTAATGTGATGGAGGTTGTCGTAACTTGCGTCTTATCGTTTCGGATCCAACCTCGGTCATTTGTAGACCCTTGTTTCAATTTCGCAAGTGTTGGTGATGTTGATGAAGGCCTGTTATTTTTCCATTTATTCAGTTCGATCTGTTTCCATTGTATAGAAATGTTATTGATAACCTCGGTGGGTGGATAGGCATCACTGATTGCTTCATCGTTGTCATTGCGCGTTGTTGGATCCGTTTCACCATTCTCTTCTTCTTCGGCTGCTGTTGCGATTGCAGCTTTCTGTTTCATTGCATTTCTAAAATTTCTCCATTTGTTTTGGGTTTGTCTGTATTCATCGAGTACCATCGGTTCTAATAAACCCTCTTCAGAACTGACCGAATCTCTAGAATGGCAACTACTGGAATCACGAATCCTAAGTCTAGATGGTGAATTAGATCCATTCCTAGTTTGGAAATAACACAACTCATCGTCTGCAGTCCCGGAAGTTCCCTCATTATCTAAGACATAAGTGGATTCTGACGACGACGATAGTTGGAGTGAACTAGATTGCCATGGCTCTTTGTCGTTGTTTTGAATAGCTGCGAGATAGCGTTGGGCTAGACCTGACGGAGCCATGCTTTCTTCCGATTGAAAAAGTGAAAGAAACTTTTTTGCTCTCTTATCTTATTCGTTGCCTTTTCGTCGTTCTTTCAACTCTCTCTGTTTCTGTGTGTGCGTTTAACATAAACACACAATTGTATTTAAAAGGTCTACGTCCATGGTTTGAGACTTTCTCCCTTTCACAAGTTCACCAGAGAGAGGGAGCACAAGCCCTTTTGTCTTGTTTCTAACCAAGACCCATTAGGCTAATTTAGCATTGGTGCGATTTTAGCGATTTGGAGAACGGATTTTCAGTCCCAGAAAATCATCACTCTTTTACACTACCCAAGAACCAGCAACCAGCGAGTACCGATACCATATAGTTTCGTGAAACACTCTTACAACATATATATGGCAACGTGTACGTGAATTACACTTTGAAGCTATACGATTGTTCTTAAGTTATTAAAGGGTCTGAAAGAGTACTTTCCTTTTTGAAAAGCATTTTGAATTGTATACAAAAAAGATTGAAGTTTTCAATTTTGTAAATACACTACATAACACCGAGAAGAAAACGAAACCATGGCGAGGACCGGGAAACAGTCATCCATATCTGTCAACATGTCTTCTTCCTACGAAGAACCTCCGCCTTTGACACTCCCTAATAGAAGTAAGAAGTATGCTTCCAAGGCTGCTGAGGCATTAGCCGCTGCACAGTACATGTCTCATCAACGTGACCATCGCTCTGACAAGGAAGATATTTACTCTATGGGCGGAAATAGCATCACGTCAGTACCTCCTCCACCACCTCCACCACCTGGAAAACCAGAGAGTCGTCGTCGTATGAAAGAAGGCAATCAATCATCTCGTACCACGAATAGTCCATCTGTTCAAACGGAAGATGTAAGATATGGAGAAGTAGAGGATGCGTCTTTAAGTAGTGCGGCAGAAAGGAGAAGGCGTAGGGCTCTAGAGACTGCCAAACAAGCAGAGATGAAGTTTGCTGTGCAATTCAGTAGAAGTGAAACTACGGATGAGAAACATGTTGCAGATGAAGATCCACCTCTTAAGTTGGAGTTATCTGACAGTGGAAGTGATACTGGATCAGATGAAAACGATGATAAATCGAACTTACAGAAGAAGAAGGGATTTTTCAAAGGAAAGTCTTTGATGCGCAAAGGTGTAAGTTTCTGTGTTTTGAGATAGTTGATGAATGATTGGTTCAAACTTTGTATAGGTATCTCTAACTTGTTTCATTTTCTATTCAATAAACACGAACCACATATAAATATGCACAGAATAAGTCCACGGAGAAGAATGGAGATACACCCAAAAGAGGTTTCTTTCGTGGTCTCTCCCCTGCTAGAAGGCGAAATGAGAGTACTTCTGATGATAATTTTGTCGCCAAGTCAAAATCGAAGAATATGAAGAGATCAGCTGAAATCGTTGTAAACCGTTCTAAGCTTGAAGACAATGAAAGAAAACTTAATGATGTCGTCGCTAAAGAACAAAATAAAGCTGAAAGTAAATTCGAAAAACTTCGGCGTGAACGTGAAGAGAAGCGTGCTGAAGAGGAGCGATTGAAAAAAGAGCGCAGTATAGCTCCTTTGATCCATAACAATGATGTTGAGATTTTGAGTTCGGAATCAGATGAAGTCTCTGGTGTAACTGATCCTTCATATAGCTATGGTATGAAATACGAAAAAATCATACCTAACCTCGAATCTGTGCCTGAAATCTCGAAACAACGATCAGATATCGATTCGCCTCTTGCGTCAAAGCAACCCAAGTCTGAATGGACACCGGAAGATTTCAAGTCTACAATCGACGCACATTCTCAAGATGTTTTTGATAATCCGTTTTATCCAGTCGTGGCTCAAAATCAAGCTCCCGCCCAAATGTATTCATTTGCTTATAGTGAGAGCGATGGAGAGTACGAAAAAAATCTTATTACAAGCAAAGATACTATGAATGGCTTGTCATTTGACTTTACAGATGATGAGAATGATAATTTCAACAGTATGGGTCCTGATCGTGATCAGTTTTCTATGAATGATCGAATACCTAGAAAAGCTCGGGATGCATTCCTTGGCTTTGATGAATCAAGCCGAGCAGTTACTGTCAACGTCGCAAACCTGAAGGAATCTACGTACGAAAATAACACGAGAAAGAACGCTTCGGTAAAGGAGACCACTCAACGAACAGGTGATTATAAGACCGAGGATGATGGATTTGCATCCAACAAGTCACTAGCGAGATCGGCTTCTGGCCAAAATCGTACCATTTTTCCTAGTGATTCACGAAAAACTAAATCTGTAACAATATCAAAACCTCAAAATTTGATGCCCCAATCACCACCAAGTCGGTCTGATATGCAAAAAACTCCATCGTTTATTAATGAAAGGAGGGAACGTCGGTTTAGAGAATTCTCACCTACAAAGAAAAAAGACAATTCAAAGATTGATTATGATCTTGTTCGCGGAAAGAGTGATGTAAATGTGGCTTCAGAGCGTGGTAGAAGACGCGATCAATTATTTGACTCGGTATCAGAAAAAATGCCTCATAGTCCGACGGGTAGAAGCTTTTCACCTAGCAAAGTTCGTCGTTCTTTGATTGATGAACCGGTTCCTGTCCTGACTTCATCACCAGTTCGATCGCAATCAAAAAGCGAGCCTAGACTTCTCAAGCGATATGACAGTAGATCAGCGAACAGCTGGTTTTCAAAACCACAATTTACTTATCGTCCTCTTATCACTTTAGCCAAAACTAAACCAGGTTCGATGAAACGATTGGATTCATTCAAAGCGCCCGAAATATTTACATCTGGAACCTCTGGTCCATTTAAAGCTCCAAAGCAGTTTAGCATGAAGTCTGATCCAGTATTGCGCTCCGTGGCTCATATTCGAGATCCGATTCAACGTGCTGGAGCCATGATATTATCTGCTGCTGCAATTCCTATTCAAACAGAAATTCGTCGATATTTGGCAGTAAAGCACCGCGAGGATCGTTTCTGGGCCATAATTGTTGTACAATCATATTTTCGTCGCTGGAAAGCCGAATTGTATCGGTACAAATACCTTTATTGTGCGACACGGATCCAAGCCGCTTTCCGAGGTTGGCTTTGTCGAGATACCTTGGAAGATAAGCATTACTGCGCTACCCTTATCCAAAAGATTGCGCGTGGCTACTTGGCGACGATGCAAGTATATGAAGATCTCTATAATATAACAGTTGTGCAGAGTTTGGTGAGAAGAAACCTTGCTATTAAAGCAGCTGAAGACCGTTACAGAAACATAATCACAGTTCAAAGTCTGTGGCGTGCGAGACAAGTTCGTGTTGAAATGGTTTACTTAAGATGGAGCGCCATAAAGATACAAACTGCGTACAGAAGGTACACTGCCAAACTCAACTATCAGTTTACGATAGTTGATGTAATTATCGTGCAAAGCATTGTAAGAAGAAAGGCTGCACAAAGGCGAGTGGAACAGTTGAGGGCTCAGAGAATCCAAGATTGTGCAGTCACCATACAAAAGTATTGGCGATGCTATGATTGTACTATGAATTACCTGCACACGGTGGCTGATATTCTAATTGTCCAGAGCGTGGCACGCCGCTGGCTCAGCAAACGTTATGTTGTGAAGTATCGTTACAATCGCGAACAGGAAATGGCTACTAAGATACAACTAGCTGTAAGAATGTGGATATCAAGAGTTCGTATGAGAAAGCAGAGAGCCGCTCGTGATATCCAAAAAATGTGGAGGGGGTATTTAGCTTACACCAACATGCTATTCAGTCTAGTTCACATTATTATCTGCCAAAGTGTTGTGCGCCGTCATCTCCAAGTTAAGAGGTACAAAGCCGATATCATAAGGCATCGTAGTGCAATCAAAATACAACGCTGTTTCCGTGCTTTCCTTATGAAGCGAGATTTTATGTACAAGTACTGTGCGACTTTAATTCAAGCAGAAATCCGAAGGGTTCTCGCTAAGGAATTTTTCCAAAAGATGGCAGCCGCTAGAGCAATTCAAGCTTGGTATCGCTGTCAGTCGACTAGTCGCGGATATAAATACTACATTAGCGCTCGCAAAATCCAAACTATTTGGAGAGGGTATGATGCACGAAAACTTTTAGACGAAGAGCGATGGGTTCGCGAGTATGCAGCGACGTCTATTCAAAAGACATGGAGAATGTTTTACAACTTTTCAAATTATGAAATTTACAAAATTGAGAAGATTGCTGCAACGGATATTCAAAGGGCCTGGCGTGGATTCTGGGATTATTCACAGTATGTCATCATGCGATATGAAGCAACTAAGATTCAAAGCGCCGCTCGAGGAATGATTGTTCGTAATCGTCTTGCTAGAGAGGACGCCACAGCTGTGGTATTGCAGTCTGCTGCTCGCCTTCTCTTAGCGAAGAAACTTTATCACATGGAGCGCCTTTACCTCGTCGTTATTCATGGTGCTCAGAACTCTTTAACTCAAAATATTGCTGCACGTAAAATCCAAACAGTGTTTAGGAGCGTTTTCCAGAAAAGGAAGGAAAAACACGCTGCTTTGGTTATTGAAAGATTTTTTATTTGGGTGCGCGCTGAGGTAGAACGGGAAATAGAGCGTCGTGAGAGACAGTTAACAAGGAAGAAACAAAAGGAGCAACTTACCAACACAGTAATCATCGACGACGACGATCAGTTATTGGAAGGAGCGTTCAGGAGTGTAACCAAGGCGACCGAGTCACCGGTTTATACGAACGTTGCTTCAAGAGGATCATCGATGCGCATAGTGGAAGGTGATAGTCATAGAAGTACCAACAGTAGCAGTGCCTCTCGGAACTTCAAAATTAAACCTTCGTTGGACGTAGATGATAAACTTGATGCAGCATGGGTGGAATCAAAAAGGAAGCATGCTGTTCAGCAGCGTGGTATGAGTTCGGCGGGAATTGAAAATAATTCAAGCGAGAAAGAAAATGACAATGACACTGCTCCAAGTTTCAAGTTAAGTCAACGGTCGCTTTCGATGAATCGTGAGAGTTTTCGAAATTCCCCAAGTCGTCGCCGTGGGTTGGAAATTGATTTAAGATGATTGAAACACTAATTGTATGTAATTGGTCTATTTGTTTTTAGTTGAAAGATGTGTTTTTCCCCCTTAATTGCGACTATGAAAACAGATTAGAAAAATGCTCAAAGAATGAATACTTACATGGCCTTCTTGACCCATATTGCGCATTGGATGACAAACGGCAGAAAGTATGAAGTATGAGTAAAGTATTTCACACATCACATTTGACGATTGTTCGTTTTGATACACAAAAGGAACATGGGAATAGAGGGTCTTCTCTCCAGATTAAATTCAATTTCTCATACGATTCATCTTTCTGCAGAAGATCAAGAAAAATTAAAAATTAGAAACGAAAATGATCGTAATTTAAGAGTCGCAGTGGATGCAAGTACTTGGATTAGTGCTGCTTGTCATGCGCATGGGTCGGATCTTTTGGATGAACGTCATTTGACCAATTCAGGAAGACATGAATTAAACCAGCAGACTTCGCCTCAGAGAAGACAACATGTCAGTGATATTCCTCTTTTTATTGAACAAACGACCAAGTCCGTCATGAGAAAAGTTAAATCTATTAAATTCTGTCTCTCGCCTGATATCCTTGTTGTGTTCGACGGAGCATCACCTCCAATTAAAATGGACACTGTACAATCAAGGAAACGAGGTAGGGAGGAAGCTGCTGAGCAATCCATCGCTCTTGTGCCACCCGTTGTTACTGGAAACGATCCAAATATGAATATAGATGATCTTGCTCATCAGACAAATCATAAAAAAATATCTGCTGCCAAGAAAGCTGGAGCAAGAGATCAAAAGATTTATGGAGCTGTTGTCAATTCTGTTATACAGGCTCTTCGAGAAGAAAAGGTAACATTTCTCGTATCTCCTTATGAAGCAGATGGCCAACTCGCATTCTTAGCAAAAAAGGGTTACATTGATTTGATTGTGAGCGAGGACTCTGATTTTATACCTCTCGCTGCTCCATCAGTCTTGTATAAATATAATCCTATTCTACCATTCATGGATGATTCTGACAAAGCATTTTCCGAAAGCAAGGCAACTGGGAAACTGATTCATTTTCGAGAGCTCATGTTCAATTCGGATCCGTCCTTGATTCTTCTAAATTTCAATGCAACCATGATGAGCATATTATGCGTTGCATCTGGATGTGATTATTGTAAGAATTTGAAAGGTATTGGTCTTGTGACAGCTAAAACCCTTTTGGAAGAATCATTTCTACTAGAACACTCAAGTGATATGGATGCACATCCATTGGAGAGATTTTTTTCGAAACTCTTTCAGAAGACTAGAGAAAAGCTAAATGAAGTTGATAAAGAGAACTATCGACAAACATTCCTAAATGCACTTATGATGTATCTTCATCCAGTCGTATTTGACCCCGTTCAAGGTAAATGTGTGATTGTAGATTTGGGCGCGTCGGATCCAGTCATGTCAGAATATAGACCTTACTATGAACTCCTAAGGGATACCAGTAAACTTCAGGATATTGTTGGCAAAGTATATGACGACACGTTAAGTTGTCATGTCGCAGAAGGGTGGATCGACCCCAAAACATGGAATCTGCGGAACATGGAATCAGCGCCATCCAATATTTTGACTTTCTACGACACAATATCAAGTATAAAAGAGATTCAGGTTTTAAATCAAGAAATTCAAATGGTTGATGAAAAAGATGGAAATCATAAAAACAAAAATGCACTCAGTTCTGAGCTTGACGAATCTTCAAGTGAAGCAATAATTGTCTTGAGTCCTCTTGAAAGTACTCCGAATAAAACCCAAGAATCACAAAATTCTGCTCTCAGCTCGGGCAGTAAACCACTCACACAATGTAGCAGTTCAAGTACTCGCAGTCCAAACTTATTGCCAGTTAGGAAACGTGGCACACTGTAATTTTCTTATTTATTTATATACATGTACAAAAAGAGTGTATTTTGAATCGTTGTAGTATCTACTTGACGTGGCTAAACTGATGACATAACGATAGTGTTAGCACGTCCCGGAACCACTCACCGCCGAAATCAGAAATTGATCGAACAAAAGAAGAAAGTTGAAACTTGTTGCATTCGAATCACTCACACTCTTCCTATAGACGTCCTTAATAAGCATGAAAACTTCATGTTGTGCCTTATCCATCTTGGTCTTCACATTCGCTGAAGCTTTTGTACCACTAACCTTTTCCTCGACCAAGAGTAACTCTGTTTTCTTGGAACTATCGAAAGAAAATGGGGGAAATCGCGACAGTTCACGTTCGAAGAAGCCCAAACGAAGAAGATTTGCGCAAGAAGTTGAACCGATTGTATCTTTTGTTCCATTTTCAGAAAAAAGTACCAAGAGTCCGGTCAAAAAAAGCACGTCGTCGAATAGTAGCGACGGTGATACGAGAGGGAAAAGTATGTTACAGAATACAAAATCGATAGAAGAGCTTGAAAACATCATGACAAAGCGATGGGGGTTATCAGAGGAGAAATGGGTGGCAGATTTTAGTGAGTGGGAAATTGACGAAGAAGAGAGTAATGTTGAAACGACTGCTACTCCACCTACTCGTAAGATTAGAAGTAGAGCTGTTCTCAACCCATGGGACAAAGAAGAGAGAAGAAATAAACAGGAAGAACAACAGGTTGAGACCGCTGAAGAAAATAGAAGAAAAAATATTTTTAGAGATGCTAACGAACGTCAAAATGATGTTCTTAATAGAGTGAAGAAGAACCAACAACGACTTCAGGATCAAAAGCAAACTAAAAGATTAGAGTTCTATGATGAAGACGATGAAGGCTTTGAACCTGAAGAGTCCTATTACGCTAATGATGATGACATGGATTTCGCAGAAAATGATTTCTATACAAATATTATATCTCCAAAACCCGCTGGAGGCTCTGGCTCGTTCAAGGGGGGCGAAAGCTCTGCGAGTTCGGGCTACTTTTTTAATAGCCCATCGATCATAAACATGGAAGGCGGCGTGAACACAGAAAAAGAAAATAACGAACAGAAGAAGAAAGATAAGCTGAAGAAAGTTTTAGGCAAACCTATGCTTGATGAAACTGGTAAAGAAATATATCTTACGCTAGAACAAGCAAAAAGAAATTCTGAGCAATTTGCGACCGATGTCTCCGTTCATGATGATGACAGACTAGAAAAAGATAAAATCAGCTCTTGGGAAGATATTGGTATCACACATCCCATTCTGCTCAAAAATCTACGGTCCATGGGTTGTAACACTCCTTTACCAGTCCAAGATATAGCATGTCCGCCAATTGTGAGCGGCAATGATGTTCTGGTTTCAACGCATACTGGAAGTGGAAAAACTTTGTCATTTTTAGCCCCATTGGCTGAGCGTATCTTATTTGAAACGACAAATAATTCAGGGGGTGTCAAGGTGATTGTGATTGCCCCTGGTCGTGAACTTGCGAGTCAGATAGTTGCAGTTGCTCGCGATTTGCTGAACGAAACTGGTTTGACGTCCATGTTAGCGATTGGTGGAACACCCTTTTCTCGTAATTATGACCAAATCCGTAAGAAGAAACCAGATATTCTCATTGGAACACCCGGGCGTATAGCAGAACTGGTGGTTGGCCAGCCTGGAGATAAAGGTGGAAAATTAAAGATTTCAAATGTTCAAGCGGTTGTTTTGGATGAGTGTGATGCTTTGTTAGAGTACGAACCACATAAAGATCCTACTGCTGCTATCATCAATGTGTTGAAGCGGCGTCATGGAGAATCGCTTCAATCTATCTTGTGTTCTGCAACAGCGGGAGATCTGATGGGAAAATCACTATTGGATGGTATCTTGCGACAAGGGTACGCACATGCGCAAACGAATGATGATGATAATCTCGTTACCTCTGGATCTGGCCAAACAACCAGAGTGAGTCGTACTGCCATGCATGGTGTCGTTCATGTCCCTCACAAACGGTTTGTATTGGATACTTTGAAAAAGATATTGTATACAGAACCTGTCCCACAACAAGTTCTTATTTTTGTGGACAATTCTCGTAGAGTTGGTATTGTCGTCGACAAGCTTGCGGAAATGGGCATTATTGCAGCGCCTTTGCATGGCGGTTCTGGAAGTGAAAAAAGCGATAGAACAGAAGTGAACAAGTTGTTCCGTGAGGGATACATAGGACTTGTTGTTGCAACGGAAATGGCTGCACGGGGTATTGATGCTCCATTCTTAACTCATGTGATTAACCTCGATTTGCCGACTGACGCATCCCATTATGCTCACCGTGCAGGGAGATGTGCAAGAGGCGGAAGACCAGGTATCGTTATAAATATCGCAGTTGGTGCGAGAGAGAAAAATGTGCCTCTGAAATTTGCAAAGGCATTGGATATTCAGATGCACACCACAGAACTACAAAGTGGAAAGTTGGTTGTTGTCGAAGATAAAGGAAAAGAATCGATACCTCAAGATTGATTTGTAAATCGTAAATCTATATAAATGACTTATTCAGTTTTTGGCTTCTCTTTGTAGTTAAGAAGCATTTTCAACCCTTTTACAAACCATAACAAGTTCAGTACATAAAATGCCGCAGAGCCAATGGCAACTGTCCTCGTGATACCTTCTCGACAGTTGTACAGAAAAAGTGGAACGTATACTATCCGGAAAACGAAAAACATGAAACAAAACTGCTGAAAATGAGATTTTTTCTTGGTCTTCATCCACCTCTGGTAAAATGGAGATGATAATTCACAAAGGAAACCCTTGCTAGTCGCATTGAGAGCATACAATGTCCCTGTGGAGTTCAAAATCGATAATCCAAGCGAGCTAATAGCATGAACAGTAAATGGAATATCCTTGTCCCCAATACTGTAAAGTAGATCGATGATAAAGTAACCTTGGGTCCAACTCACAAGGAAAAATTCTTTCAATATTCTCTCGTCGTTGACAATAATTGTTGCCACAGCCAAGATACAACCAGGAATGGAGTGCAGATTTGAAACCGCTGCACCGGCAAATGAAATTCCCTTCCATTTGCAGGCTATGTATATGAGGCCCCAAAAGATTGTTGAAATGGTAAAAAGGGTGATATGGTCATCTGATAGAGACATGCTGATCATTCTTCTTCAAAGTAAAATGCATATTGCGTATCATCTACTCTCTAAGTCTACTACCATCTACCAGCTAATATGTCCTTAGGTTTTGAAGTGTTGGGTTGGGTGTTCAGAGGTCGCTCATCTTCGTGTGATAATCAATATAGTCGAAAACAAACAAAAATGACGCTTTCAATTGATCAAACAAACACTTGACTTATTATCACACCTAAGAAGGAACACAGTGGTGGTAGGACAGATCAATTCAGTTTGACTTTTTAAATGTTCAATACTCATTTTGCTCATTGCTCCAATAAAAATGACAAAGCGTATCGACAGCATGCATCGGTTGAGTATCCGCAAGCAAATTGTTGTAGCTTTCGTGGGTGCTGTCCCGTCTACGTCTTTAAAGAATCAATTACAGGAATAACCGACTGAAGGATTCAATTTAAAAAATGAAACAGCCATCTATCGTGCTTTCAACCATCATACTCGAGTTGGAAATTAGAAATATTCGTCCATCATAGTACTCTACATCTTGACTTTACTTTTCATGCACAGAGCGAATATGCATTTGGGAACACCAATATCATACTACACAATAGTAATTATGATTTAAAAATAAAATAAAATTGTGTCGGATGGATGCTGAATCATATTCTCATCAAACGTTTATCAATTGTAATCGAGTTGGAAATAAGAAATAAAGGTCCAGTATAGAACTTCAATGTCTGGCAATATTAGAAGTAAGAACGTATCCATCACTACACGAGTCTTACTCTATATGCATTCCAATAATGTTTACACTTCGATCTGGTAGATAGAAACAGATGTATGTACTTTTTGTCTGGCCATTGAAAAATATCTCATGTGGGGCAGAAAAAGAGAGGAGAGCGTAGGGAACTGTATTTCCATGGAATACATCTCCGCCTATACATTATATATAGTATATATGATCCTAAAGTCGTGCGAGAGTAAACATTAAGTACATTTTAGATGGCACTATCTACTCATAGAAAAAAGACTGAGGGAGATGAGTACACTTCATATTATGTGTAAACACCGACCTGCAAAACTAACGAAATTAAATAACCAGAGGAAAGCGTTCCAAAGAGAAAGTTCAATTCCGTAAGCTGACTAAATATTTCCTTTCAGATCGTAATGCATTTGCTTTTAAAGGGATGCGGTGAAAGCATCAAGGGCGGCAATGGCAGCAGTGTTGGCAGCAGCGGCTTCATCTCCCTTGCGCTGGGTAGCAGCAATGTTGCATTTCTCAATTTCAGCGAAGAAAGCAGCAGCCTTCTTCTTCTGCTCAGTGGTTTTGGCAAGTCCTCTCACAGCTCCACGAGTTTCATACATGTAACGGGTGAGCTCGTCCTTTACGTTGAACCACTCCTTCTTCTGGATGTAGCTTGGGATTTTGGAAAGACGATTCTTGGTCTCGGCAAGGATGGCCTTCTTACGGCCAATATACTCAGCGCCGTCGGGCTTGTAAAGAGATTTTTCACTGAACTCTCCGTATACAGAGTAGGGAGAATAAAGCTTATCAGATTGGTCAACACCGTAGGCAGCTCCCTCAGAGTAAGCAGATCCATCTCCGATAAGTCCGAAAACAGAGAAACGAGGGGACTCTCCAACGGCAGCGTTAGCGGCAACAGGAAGGAAGGCAGCTCCGGCAGCGGCGATCTTTCCGAAAACCTCACGACGCTCAGAGTTGACGGCGGTGGAAACGCGGGCGTTATTGGCCTGTGAGTAGATGAATGAAGAAGTAATGTCAGCATGTAAATATATGTATGAAATCAAGAGCAATCACTTCAACTCAAAGGCAAAGGTAAGTTTTATTGGAGAGAGTTTCGAGGAACTTCGACTCGAAAGGTCTATATCCAGAGGTTTCCATGCCATCTTTCCGAAAACAGCGAGCCTCTCTCCCAAACGTCAGTTTCTCAACTGCTGATGGAAATTACACTTAAATGAAAGGAAATTTCCTACACCATGTATAACCTCATGAAAGATAGCTGAGAAAAACCAGCACAGATGCGATACTATCATCAATATGATGATACATAGAGCATCTATTATTCAGAGAAAGATGGTTTCAGAAAGAAGTTCCCTTTCCTCCGTCGAAAGATCTCCATGAAAACCCATCCTAACGTCCAAAACATCCAGATTGACGCACCTCAGGAGCAAAGGCAGATGCAGAAACAGCAAGAGCGGCGAGAATAGCGATCTTCATGGTGTATTATAGTTGGAGTGTTTGTTATCTACGTTGTTTTAGAGATCTTGACGATCGTCGATCGTCTCACGAAAAGGATTTGCGGTTCACACGTTGGATACGCAAGTAGAAGTTCAAGCCTCCGTATGTATTTTTACGTAGAAATTCACGTACAGCAACATACGTATGGGATGGGATGTGGCTAGGGTTAGCAATTGCTATGATTAGTAGAGCACCACACTAACTCCCAGTCGTCACGGTTTATAAAATGATGGATTGATTTGGTTCTTGAAGATCCTTCTTGAGACCCCAAAATACAGACCTGTTTTGTTTTATGCCTCCATCAATTCTTCCGGACTTTTTCCGAGAAGATCGACGAAATTGCACACCAAGATGATGAGATTTCACTCAACGTACTACGAAAGTTCATACGATGAACGAGTCACTTTTGCAAAAAGAAGACGCTTTTCGTAATACAAAGAGACCCAGGGGGGATCATACCATAAAAAATAAATTTAATGCACATTGATTTCTATTTTTACTATGTCTTATGTCTCTATTCAAACAGTCCTATTTAGTTTCAAATACCGTACATATCTCTTACACTTCACTTCGGAATATTTCCATTTAATATGCCTGCTAATGTAATTGCAGCTTCTAGCTCTTCTGGTTCGGCTGAGGGACATATTGGCGGAGGCGCATTGACTGATTTCGCATGGTCATTGTGCGTCATCATCTCTACCAAGTTGGAACTTGATGATGATCCACCATTTATAGTTTTATAGCGCATTTCATGATTGGGTCTCGGGAGAGGTGGTTTTTTCAGTGGTCTTGGTGCCATGGCCATCGGGGATGAATGGACACGATTGTTGCGATTTGAGAGTAAACCGCGGACGAAGGATGGAGTCGTGAAATGTCTCTGTACATGTGTTTCCTCATGGACAGATATTGGAGTTACAAAGCTTCCTCTAGGAACATAGGAAGCGGAAACTGAAGTTTTTTCAGTCCATGGTCGGATTGAGAATCTCGACCAAGAAGAAGTTTCTTTACTCGATTCGTTCTGTTGGGTTGAACCTTGATCTTGCATGTTTGGAGCTATGTGTTTTGTGACTATTTCTCTTAGAGCTAGGCAATTGTGGGGTGGGGTGCCATAAAGTTGCACCTATGCAGTGGTGCTTCTACTCATATGGTAAAAATGTGTGCCCATTGCCCATTCACAGGAATACTAAAGAAAGGAGAAATCTCCGGAAATCATGAGTGCAGACTTCGCCGGCGTGATAAGGGCTGATTGGAATGGAAAAGGGCTAATCCGTAAGGACATGAAAAGATTCAAAAAACTTTGCTCATAACCTATTATCCGGTAAACTTCTCGGGATCGAAAGGAAGTGGTAACACATCGAAGACTAACCTTTGACGATGTCAACCTGTGCATGAAATGACACTCATCAGGCATTGATCTCTTCATGTGTTATTTGAGAATAGTATAGCTGAGATAGATGACGATGCTTTTGGATTCTATTAGATTGACGGAAAATGTAAATCATTGGATAGATGGAATGTAAATAATATTATAAAATAAATCCATTTCCTGAATGTACGAAATAGTCATGTATTGAGATCTGGACACTGTTGGACGATGCAACGACTAAAAGGAACGTCTAAATCATTTGCATCAATCATGATGCGTCTCTAATGGTGATGTCCTCCTCCTTTAGATCGGTACCTCAAACCACAGTAAATGCACGGAACTCCATCCTCTTCATTCCAATCACCACTATAATCTGCTCTCTTTCCCAACTTAATATATTCAAGAGGATGTCCTAAGGCTCCTCCACCTCCATCGCAAACAGCCATATTTCCCTCAACTTCAATAACGGGATGTTTCTGAACAAGTTCGAGAGCATTAGAGCGATGTTTTCCAAGTTTGTACTGTTGGACAAGAAGCAAAAACGGTGTGAGTTGTAAAATTTCAAAATGATGGAAGAAGTGAGTTTGAAGAAAGGCACAGAGGACACTAACAAGAACAAGTTGCTCTGTAGTATTCTCCTAATTCCTAATCCCTGATCCCTGATCCCATCAGAGGGTATCATTGCCATCAGCGATGTCCCATCCGCTATCAATGTGTATTCCATGGAACGTCATGGTGTATCTATCTTTTCAATTGGATATAACTGACGGAGGTTCCCATAGTTGATTTCTTATTTTTCAGAGACCAGAGACACACATTTTCTCTCGCACTGATAAGATCCGAGACAACAACCCTCTGTTGGACCGAAACCATTGTTCTTATTTCAAAGATCTCCCTGCTTATTTCGCTCTATTCGAACAAAAATGTAATCTCATCTTTCTCGTCGGGTTCACATGGGAACAAACACTCCTCGTTATGATCTGTATACACCCATTTTTGATATGGATAAGCATCGTCCAACAATAAAATCAAATCTACCTAATCCTTGCTCATTTTCTCCATCTTCGTATTCCTCTAACACAGTTTTTTTTTAATAGATTATACTTACTGGACTTGGTTGTCTTGATTGGATATAATGCGATTTGTCAGGTGTAAGGCTGCTAGAGGCCCTAGAGATAGTTCTGGCCTGTCGGGCAACAGAACGACATACAGCGATTCTACAAAGTACCATGGTCATGATTCTGTTTAATTCAGAACAAACTGTAAGTATTCCGGAATGGAACTGACGCTTTGTTTGTAAGGAAGTTAGTTAGTTAGTCACACAGTACACAGTGTTTGCGGTGTGGTGGTGGCGGCGAGTGGCGATGTTCTCGTGTTGATACCAACAGTGGGAGCTCGACGTGAAGGTTAGTCTCTCTTGAGTGATTGCCTGTGACGTCATCAAATCCGCAACCGTTTTCGCCTTTGTTCTAAAACACATATCTTTGTTTTGATTGGTGACACTCTCTTCTCTATTACGAGTATTTTCATTCTATATTACAAAAGGAAGGCCCGACCCTTTCATTATACTCATCATGTTATCTTCTCTAGTTAAACATGCTGCTTGTCGCAGTGCCTCGTCCATCCTTTTCAAGACCTCCCGTGCCTTCTCGTCAACATCTGGCTTCCCACCTCCCAGACTCTTTGATTATGAAACTGTTACAAAAAATCTTACCGTTGCAGATGCCATCTCTTCTGTCGAAGAAGCATTCGCTGCACTATCGCGGGGTAAAGTGGATGTGCCAATGCCCATGCATATTGGGATAGAGGAATCATCCGTTGCTGGACCAGGGGATTGCCATATCAAAGGTGGATACATTGATTCTACTCCCACCTTCACGGTCAAATTAGCCTGTGTTTCATTCTATAAAAATGCGGAGAAAGGCCTTCCGCCTGGAAGTGGAATCTTTATCGTAGTAAATGCAGTAACTGGGGCGCCACTTGGTGTGTTCCAGGAGAATCGTTTCATGACAGATTTGAGAACTGGGGCTGCCGGAGCCGTTGCTATGAAACACTGTTCGACTGATTCTCAGAATATCGTTGGGTTTATTGGAACTGGAGCTATTGCTAAGAACATGGCAAGAGCCGCTGCTGCTGTCAGACCATATACTGGAATTGCATATGCCATTGATGTGGATATGGCAGAATCCTTTGCCAAAGAAATGAGTGAAGAATTGGGCATGCCGTTTAAAGTTGCAAGTAGTGCAGAAGAATTGTGCAACGAATCTGATGTCATTTTCACTCAGACTCCAGGATCTTCTACTGTCCTCGAGTTGAATTGGTTGAAAGAGAGTGGCGTTACTATTATTGCATCTGGTAGTGATCAACCCACGAAGCAAGAGATCCCAACGGAAGTTCTAGTTGCTTCTAAATACATCTCAGACTTGACGAAACAAACATCTAGAGTTGGAGAACTGCGTTCTGCTCTACAAGCGGGTGTCATGACAGAAGATGATGTCTATGCTGAATTGGGTGACATTGTGAATGGAGATAAAATTGGTAGAGAAGGAAACGAAATTATTGTTGTTGATTTAACAGGAACGGGAGCACAGGATGCAGCGATTGGACAAGTCGCGTGGGACAAATTGTCTAATCTTTAGAACTTCATAGTCTAGTTACACCCGTCGTTCATTTCGATCACTCATGAATCAGCGAAAAAAGCAAGTAGGTGAATTCTGATCAGTGAAGGCTGGATGCCTCTCATCACTGGTATGTACGAAGCATAGCTGCAAATATCTTGGACTCGTTTTTTTTTCCATGGCTGTTCAAAAATTGTACTGAATCAACGAATTAAAGAATAAAAGGGAACTAAAACAGTTCTGTTGTTGTTTATTTTCTAAAAAAAATCTTGGATATGAGTACTGTTCCCTCAAGCATCAACATCGCATTCAGACATGAAGATGATCAAGATTCGATATATTCAGAGATTGATTCAGAATCGATTAGACAGTTGAAAGTATCCAATCCGCTGAAAGAATCCCCATATTTGAAATATTCACTTGCTCCTTGGCCTCAGGAATGTACTTGCAATAAAAAGCCTAGATTTGACCACGACAGAGGATATAATATCTCACCACTTCGTAATGATAATCGAAATCGGATTCGAAATTACTACGATGGAGATGAGAGACAAATAATTCGAAATTGGATCAAGGAACGAAACGAATGGGAAATTCAAAGGTCAAACGAATCGATGACAATCATCTGAAACAATAGTGGTTTCCGACTGTTGTTTAGAATCTTGATACTGTTGTAGATGATCTATCTAATGTTTATGAAGGTTTTTCCCCATTTCTAGTCCCAAAGCAAAACTGTATAGCATTGCAATTGGCATACCCGATTGAGTATCTCCATTCATCATCATATTCTTTAATCCATCCAATATCCCAACTCTCATCAACTCAATTGATTCGCCTTCATCTAGCATCTGCTTCGGATTGATATTCTTATCATTATCTAAATCTACACTAACAACAATCATTTCAACTGTTTCGTCACTTAACCCAGGACTCATGCACATGATTCCACTTTGAAACTGTGGATCAATCTCCCCAACGTATCCAGTTTCTTCTCTCAATTCTCTTAGTGCTGCTTGTTGTGGTGATTCTCCTTCATCGATAAGACCCGCAGGAAATTCAAGGGAATATCGGCCCAATGGCGGTCTGTATTGCCTGACTAAAACAGTATCAACTGTTGATGACTTTTTGGATGTTAACAGAGGTACAATCACCACAGCATCCGCCTTATTAGCCCCTTGCTTTGTTGTACGTTGAACCATGTCCCATTTTCTCTCCTTGTTTTTGTCATCCAACCACGTGATAGTGTTCAGAGCAAGCCACTTGGTTTTGCCAACTGTTTCGGTGGATATATTTTGTGGAGACGACATATGTGAAAATGATACTGGAAAGCAGTTGATGCGAATGATAGATTTCAACAAAAGGATGGAATGAAATAGATTGGATATAATTCGCATATCATACCAATCGAAATTTGATTGTTTCAATTATCATACTATCTACTTAAGTAACTGGGAAACCACACACCACAATCAAATGTGACAGAAGGCAGAATTTTATTCCCCTACACGAAAAAGCCTCATTATTCTTGTTTGTGACACTTCTTGAAAATGAAAGAATAAGAAAAATCTTTCCTGTCAGTCTTTTGTAGTTCCATTTTACTCATCATCAAAGAAGAACACTCGCGAGGAATAAATATATTTTCTGTGCTTGTATTTATTTGATATCATAGATATCCTATTGTATATATTTGATTTGGTCTTGTACATTACGTACTTCGTACTTATAACAAAGCGTTGAATAATTTTCAGCTCTCAGAACATTCATCATCCCAGAAACGCTGAATTCTGGAATAAATCATGAGACAACTTTCAACTGATTTACAAAGACCTCAACAGTATCAAAGACGATATAGTCGTCCAAACCTACCTCCACTGTTTTATGCAGTTATCGGTAGGAGCTGGAATGCTGCAATTCGTAGATCCATTTCACATCCGCACGAAATTTTATGCGTTGAGGATTCCTCTGGAGATACACCTTTACACATAGCTTGCCGTTTGGATCCACCCACAGATCTTGTTAAAGCTTTATTGAGTGCACGAAGAGAGCAGAATAAGGAAGGAGCGACTGCTCTCCATGTTGCAGCTTGTCATCGATGCAGCGCAGATGTGATCAAACTCATGGTCAGTCAGTATCAGACTGATATGGATTGTGAACCTTTGGTGCTGCAACTTACAAATAGAGGACGTACTCCTCTGCACTATGCGTGTTTGTCATTCAGAGGATTGGGTATTGATGCATTTAAAATACTAGTGGAAGCCACCATGTCGTCATACGGAGACAAGCAGAATTCTTTTGCAGAACAAGAAGAGTTGTTGTCCGATTCTGAAATGGACTTTGAGTTAGAACAAAATGATAATAAAGAACAACAAGTGAATGCGTTTACGATGCAAGATCATTTGGGTCATTCGCCTTTATCGCTCCTATTTAAACGATACAGGGAGCGTGTAAAGTATGTGATAAGATATTTGGACAGTCATAAAAATATATCTTCTTCCGCAGCTGCAAATGCCGTGCGTGAAGAACTAGGAGGATTGTGGCTGAAAGCTAGATTAATAGTTTGTCTAATGGCAGAGAAAAATCGAAAAGAAGAGCAGAACATGTCACCTGATGAAAATGGGGGTTGCTGTTGCTCAAAAGAGAATGCAGTAGAGTTTGTGGCTGCTAGATGGGCAGCCCAGCGACACAGGAGCAGCATTGATTCTGATTATGACGATGATGCTGAGGGTTCTGATACGGGAGAGAGAAAATTCCGTTTGGTGCACGCATCAGGTGAGTCTTGCTGGCTATAAAGCGTAAAACTTCTTTTGGTTATTTGACAGTTTGTTCTGACAGCACAATTCTTTTGTTTCTTTCCACATTAAGTTGCTCTCATTGGATATGGTTGCCCGACGGAAATGATACGCCTTGCCATGTCTGTATATCCAAACCAAGTCAGAGAAATGGACGAAGAAGGAAACCTCCCTCTCCATATTGCAGCTGTGGCCTCTTCATATTTACCCGAAAATAACCCTAATATGAATGGATGTCATTCAGATGAAGACAGTTACATGTCGTGTTTATCCAGCAGTTCGGGACTATCCTGTAAATTTTTACCTTCGTTTCATAATGTCATAAGGATGTTATTAGAGAGCTATCCAGGCGCAGCAAAAATACCGCATGGTATATCTGGAAGATTACCATTTATTCTTGCGATCGAGGCTCGTAAAAGATCATTAAATGATGGGCTAAGGCTTTTGCTTGAAGCTTTTCCTTCTGCAATTGAAAGCAAAGACCTTGATCCTAAACTATATCCGATGATTCTATCTATACTTGCTAAACCTAAAGAAGTGAGGGTGGCATCGAATCATTCGAGATTTGGAAAGCAACGAGATGTAAAAAAGTATATTCCTACTGCTTTGTTCAATGCTTTACAAAGTAGACCTTCAATTCTCATCACCCGTAGTCCGTAGTGCATCACAGTCTACGATGAACAGATAATGATATTTCGACGACATTCATTCCTGGGAATGAAATATGGGGCTATGTCTTTGTTAAGCCCCCGACACATAATATTATCCGAGAGACTGTACCGAGAACCCGGCGATCTGCGATCCGGATTCCGGATCCGAGATGGAAGAGGAAGCAAGTGTAACCTGTTGACATTTTCAAGGAAATAGAGGGATCTACCTTGTTCGTTTGTAAATTCTAAGAATGACTTAACTTTTAGATTTTTGCATTATTTTGTAGGGTTCGTACTATTTCAGAATTTGATACTAAAATGTGGAACAGCTGTAATCGATATGTTATCTGCTAAAAACTCTCCCAAATCTGAGCATAAATGCGCATCTCTTATTCTTCAACCCATCTATAAAATTCGTAATGTATTAGTTATTAACTTTTTCATACTAAATAATTTGTTGAAGGATGTCAAATCATAACTTCATTTCATTTGTTGTAGGTTAGTAAATTCAAGGCTCACTTTTTATCCATTTCCAAATGGTTTTTCGTTTGATTTTACCGTACCGCTGGTAATCAGCGTAATTTACCCACGTCGTCCATTCTAAAGGCTATCAAAAGCACTTATTTAGTTCAAATTCAAGCTTTTAGAATTTCATGAGGCGGTTCGAGATGAAAAGATTCCATTTGGCGAGCGTTCAAGCGATGAATGTAGAAGCGGTTCGGGTGGTGCTGAAACTTGGAAACCCCAAACACCCGACAACTGCAATATGTGAATCTATTGCTACCATATTATTAGTCAGGATATAAAACACAAAAAAAATACTCAATAAATTAAGGATGTAATGTGATATAATAGATTTTTATAATAGTTTTTGGAAATTACTAAGTTATTATAAAGTTTGAGACAGCAGATACATTACTCGGAATAACAACCGTTAAATGAAAAACATGTGAAAGTGCACATAAGCTGTCAATACAGAACCGTTTCATCGGTACCCCCGGGTCCAGTAATCATTTACTTAGCCTTCTTAGCCTTGGACGCTTTACTTGCTTTAGAAGCAGGAGCCTTCTTCTTTGGCGCGGTCTTCTTTGTGGTAGTCTTCTTAGGTGCGGCCTTCTTCTTGGGGGCAGTCTTCTTTGTGCCAGTCGTCTTTGGCGCAGCCTTCTTCTTGGGGGCAGTCTTCTTCTTTGGTGCGGTTTTCTTTTTGGTTTCAGTAGATTTTGTCACAGCCTTCTTTGGTGCAGCAGTCTTCTTCTTCTTGGTAGAATCAGCCTTGGCTCCAGGAGACAACTTGTAGGAGGCCTTAACCTTTACAAGCACCCCCTTTTCTACTCCAGATTTGAGGGCAGCGCTCAATACGTGCTTCTTAATTTCAGTCTATTAACATTATATGGAAGAAAATGTGAGTACATGAGGTATTACGATGGTAGCACTCGTCCAACCTTAGATACATGTCTTTACGTTGTAACCGACGTAAAAAATATACCGAATCCTAGAGATAGCCTGGAATCTGACATAAATTGCATGAACTTATAGAAAGTTGATCACATTTTGCAGTTAAAGGCGTATTTCAATCGTGATGAAGCAGATATGTTCTGAAGAAGCCCACACAAAATCGAAGTCAAGTCCGTCTTGTTGACGGTTGGAAAATTCTTATCGCTGATGGTCGACATCGACTCCAGAATGAAAACACTCTCATGATTTTGACGTACCTTCTTTTCACTGGCAATCCACTTGGTGATAGCAGGAATAGAGGATCCAGTACGATCCTTAAGAGACAAGATGGCTTCCTTGATGAGAACGAGAGTGGTCATGACTGTAATTCAGTTGAACAGATGGTGTTTCGTGCGTAAAATGGTAAATTTATGATTTTTCAGACAAAGACAAAATTCAAAAAATGGGGGGCGAACAAAACAAAATGCACCCCATCAAATGGACACCATTTTTGGCGCTTGTTCGAGTTTCGTATTCTCGGGATCGAAACCTCCAAAAAGATACTTTAGACGAATACATTCCACATATTTCAGTAAGTAATGACATGGTTCTAGTTTTACTTCAAAAGGCCTATCATTAGTTTTAATTAAGAGTAAATTGCAAAGAATAAATGAAAACAATCGAGCTAGAGCACCTGAGAAAACGCATTATATATACAAAATTTGCCGCCATGGATTATGGAATAGATATTAATAAAAAAACTCCTTTGAAAACTGTGGGCTGTGGGCGGATTAGCTATCCTCACTGACTGTTGATATAGGTCTTCGCTTGGATAATCCAAAAAGTTTACGAATGTTTTCCTTTGTCTTTTTCAGACCGTCGTCAACACGGAAATTTTTCTGCTCTTTGATGCACGTTTCCATTCGTTGTCTCCGAACAATATCAATATCATTAGTAGCTCGTATAATTGAAGCGAGAGAGAAATCCCACTCTTGCATTAGGAGATCATGTCTGAAAGAAGTAGGCATTCGCATTTGAGCCGAGACACGACGCTGGCCACGCATGTTTTCATAATCATCGATATCAAAAATTTGATTATACTCAGTGTAGTTCCAATCAAGGCTGAAATAGGGATGTTTAAGTGTCAGACGAAATATGCCAAGTTACTCATACAATAATTATGGTCTCTGTTGGGCATCGGTATACTCACCTAAGCGGAGCTCCCGCTGTGCAAGAAGGGTTGTCTCCAATAGTCAAATCATATTCTCGTATGCTTATGGCATCGAATTTCACAGAAGATACAGTGGCATCAGAGGATAATTTCGAACAACCAGAGTGAATGCTAAGTTCAGGATTACTGTTAACATCATATTTTTCCTCTCTAAAACTAGAATTCAAACTATCAAGATGGGTTTTTACACGTAAAATACTAGATACACTATCATTAGAGTGCATCGATAAGCTACGGTGCAAAATACGTTCTGACATTCTTTCTAAATTGTGATGATATCAAAAGGTCTAAACTTTTTGTGGAAGAAAGAGGAAATAATTCTGGGAAGTAAAAAAGTAAGTCCGATCAAACTTCAAGCTAAGGGCTAGAATGAGGCTAATGCTAAATGACCTTACGGAAGATAAGTAGAGAATTAGACCGAACCTTTTATTGCATATGCATGCATCGGTTTTCGTTTTCTCTCAAGTCTAAGATAGAGTCTCAAGACAAATGATTTTAAATGTTAGGCAAAAACGAGACAGAATATATAACTAAGTACATTGTTTGTTTTTCATATAAAAAATCTATGGTCCATTATTGCTAATATTCATGATGTTCATTCATCGATGAGTTAGAACTGCCAAAGGATCCACTTAGTTATCTAGTATGGAACACTGTGTTTATTTGATTATCAAACGACAATGTTTCGTTTCGTGGTTATGCCTTTTGATCGATAGGCTGCCCAAGTTATTCCGAGATTTATACCAAATCGTAAAATGCTGCTCAACTGAATATCTAATTTGATTCGCGGCTCTTCTCCATCAAACCAGTCCACTCGTCGACCCAAACTGTACAAAGATCTTCTGTAGAACAGCGCCACTGCCCTGGTTATCTCCTGGGCAGACAACACACTCCCAGCTCCTAATGATACCAAGGCTGTTCTTATAATCCCTCCAGTGGAATACTTCTTTGCATCTGAAAAGTAATTGAATGTCTTCGCAACATGTTCATAAAAAATGATTCCCAAGCCTGCCTGAAGCCCAGCCGCATACTGTCCAGTGAGTACGGATAGAGATGGTAGTAAAAAGAAAACATGTTCAATCCAGTTGGGGAAAACCAAAAAGGTCTTTTCAGGCCACTCGATCATGCAGAGGGAATCGCCCCAAGCCCATCCCATGATTTGCTTGTAGCACGATTTTCCTTTGTTCCACCAAGGATGCCGTGCTTTGGCTTCTGGCACTCCTACAGTCACAAGACGGCCCAAAGATGGGTACCACTGTTTGAATTGGTACACAAAATCAATATCTTCTCCTCCTCCTGTTTTGGGATAGATATTTTTGAACTGAATGGTAGGATTGAATCGTGATCCGCGGACCATCAAATTGGCAGTTACCCCCCAAGATGGATGAACCATTCGTTTGGCAATGCCGTAAAAGTATCCAACATTGCAAGTGCGCAGCATTTCCGTCCACAAAGTACAAGCCTCTGGCAACTCTGTCATACCGACAAAGACTTTGGCTTCAGGATATCGTTTGATTGCGGCTGCATAGGCATCTAATATATTTGAATCAGGAATAACATCGTCGTCCAGAAAAAGAACCCAATCTGCAGTGGAGTAGTTGAACCCTGTGTTGCGCGCATAGCTGGCACCACGGTTCTCTGAGTAATGAATGACATTCACATAGTAATTACAATCCACCTCAAGGGATGATTCATTGAACTCAGCAGCCAACTTTTTGACGGCTTCGATGTGCTCTTCCAAGGGATTATCAATTACAATCCAGAACTTGGCATACATTGGAATTGTTGCACGTAGTGACAGAATACGGCGCAGGAATTCGTCATTATTAATTCGATAACATGGAACAACGACGTCAATACAGACACCATGTGGCGATCGACCGTTCATGCGAGTCTTGAGGTGTTGCAAGTTCATTGACAAGATTTGACCTCGCCAATTGATCTGGTGCTTTTGATACCTAGCATCCCCATCGCCTCCAATCATATTTTCGAGTCTACAGGTAATGTCAAAAGTTGCAGCATTGTAGCGACTATAAAGTTCGAATAAATAGGGATCACCACCTTGATTGGCAAACTGCTTAGGTAGGATGGAACCAAACTGCTTCAGGTGCCATTTATGCACGACGGGAAATGTAGGGAAGCCAGGAAACGCCAAATCATTCATGGCGACGCATCCAGCTCCAAAAGGAATTTTTTCCTGATTGGATAAATGGTAAAACTTTGATACTATGCGTGACTGCCAGTCCTTATCTAACAGCTTTATATCATCCCCAAGGAGTATGATAAAGTCATTGCGAGCCAGTTTTCCTAAGGCATTCCAAATTTTACATACCTGACCATATTGTTGAGACATGATGGGTGCAAACACGACTTCGCAGGGAAAGAGATCTTTGATTCTTTCCTTTGCTTGATTGTTATTGTAGAGAGGATCATCTATATCGATACCGACAATGCATTCAGTCAACTTGAGCTGTTCAGTTGATGACGTCTCTCTAAGAGAATCCGCAAAGCCTTGCAACATGGTCCAGCATGCAATGGAATTACTTGCGTCGACATTTGGCTGATGTTGAGAGGAAATAGACAAATCAATGAAACGATTTGAATTGAAATCATTTCTGGAAGCCACACTGGCGTGAGGATGAGGCGCCTGTGATACTTTTGGGCGAGAACAAATAGGTACCAACAAGGACCAGGTAGAAAGCAGTGTTTCTTGCTCTTTCTGCTCTTCCTTCATTGTAACGGGCGAAAGCATAACTGTATCCAAAGCCTTGAATTGTTTTTCTCGTCTTTGCCGAAAGTGCAAAATGTCAGAGTGGCGAAAGCAAAACTCAAGTTCATGGTAATTGGAAATGACCAAAGATAGATCTTCCCCTTCTGCAGCTTGCTTGATTGTTTCCTTCAATCTACGAACTGGAACACTATTCCTTACACCAAGAAACTCCCAGAGCTTTGGAGCAATCTTGTCATCAAAGTCTTGTTCCTGAACAAGCTGCTCGTATGTAATGAGGAAGGTGTCGCGTTTCTCGATGGGTGACCGATACTTCTTTCGAAATGTATTGCGATAATTGTTCACAAAACGTTGAAAATCAGAAGGATCAATGTGCAACTTGAGGTCTTGAGGATATGAATGTGTCATATAAAACCCTGTTTGCTCAGCACGCTTCATGGACACATAAACTGCAAGTTCGTCTTCACGCCACAAAACAATCTTCTTCACACGTAAATCCTCTAGAATATGCTCTTGCCAAACTCGCTCATTTCGCACATCAATCCAATGCTCAGGAAAAGACTTGAATCCAATTGCTTTTGAGTTTGACTTAATGGGTGTACGATGATCGGCATGCATCCCCGTCCATACGAACTCCAAAAAGTTAACAGGGAAAAGATCTCTTGTTAGAACTGTCCACAATGGCTTTTGCTTTTCAACACTTTTGAAACTCGGATGATATGTAAAGATATCAATAGGATTAAACAGCTCATTATGCATGGTAATTTCTGGGTGGAGGTTTAAGATTCCACAGAGTAGATTGCTTCCAGTTCGTTTCCAGGACAGAACGACAAATCGCGTTTGTTCTGTAGGCGAATAGAAATGATGCATTAATCGTTTTCGACGATCTTTGGAATAAGGCTTTTTCAGATATAGGTATAAATCCGCAACACCAGTCATTACAGATACCAATGAATAAAAATAAGATCGAATGTGTTATGGGAGTAAAGTAAAGATATTGCTCCTCTCTTTCTTTCTCTAGAGCTAGAATTATGAGCTTTGCCTCCAGACCGCCAGACGGAACAAAAAAAGAGAGATATTCTTTCGTTCCATCTGACATTTTGAGTTCGCGTTCATAAGAAGTTAGGAAAAGGTTTAGTGTAACGTTCACCATCATTTTTTCCCGCCAAAAACCTCTGGTAGTCGGTGGTGGCCAATGT
>Ga0213868_10000498_pt1 | contig 36904 bp, 64 predicted proteins | sample PICome_9_FD_160087 | JGI IMG/M metagenome (GOLD analysis project Ga0213868, IMG submission 160087) | Coastal seawater microbial communities near Pivers Island, North Carolina, United States - PICO127 | ecosystem: Environmental > Aquatic > Marine > Coastal | place: USA: North Carolina...
TATTAACTGTATTCCTATCATATCTCAATCAATTACCTTACTAATATACGAAAAATATTTCACATATACAAGCTTTTTTACACTTTTTTTTCATTTTCTTTGGATTAACACTTAAACTCCCACCCACAACCACCCTAAAGATACGAAATTTTTTCCACAATTCCAAATTATTTTCATGACAATGTGTCATATGTCGGGTTTTTGGGTGAAAAAGTTATCAACACCCCCAAAAAGTTATTAACATGACATTGTGTCACGCTCGCTTACGGACGAAATCCCTATCCTCGCAAAACCCCTATAATATGTGAACATGACAAACTGTCATAATGTGTAAGGAAAAAAAATCTGCTACAAGACAAACACACATGAGCTCACCCGATATAGTGACATAGTGGTATTTGGTGGTAAAAAGTGGGAAGTGTTATATATCAAATTATGACATAGGGTGTAAAAGTGTATTCCTTAAGAACATATAGGACTTCGTAGGAGGTTGCCACACTTCATAGGGGAGTTTCTAAGGTTATTTCTCCCCCTATGTAATAAAGGAGTACGGATACAATCTCAGAAGGGTTTAAAAGAGAATTCTCAACCTCGTTCTTGCTCGTGGTTTTAGTATGGGAGTATGGGAACTTGGGGAGTAGGGGATTATGGGAGTACTAAGGGAGTATTGAAGTAAAAGAGAAATGTGTTCATCTAATCCCTTCCCTCATGTAAATCCCCTTCTATATCTTCTTGTGTTATCTTAATAGACTTATCTTTATGTATATCCTTACGAGGTGCTGAATCTTTATTATCATCTTTACGGAGTTTAAGGACTTCTCTGAAAGACAATAGGAGGAAGGCAAGTGGAATCCATACTCCATACGGTGAACCCCATCTCATATCAATTGATAATCCTATGATAACAAGTAGTCCAATCCATATAAAGAACGGTATCCAAAAGTTTGATAATTTCATATTACAAGTTTGTGTTTATATTAAATATTACTATCAATAAAAAATAAGGGTGAAAATTTTTTTGGCGACTCTTCGAACCCCCCACGACAAAAGAACGAAAAGGGATTAGTTGTGTATAAGGGATTAGTAATCATAATCATCATCAATATATTCTACTTCCTTTTTAATAGGTCTTTCATCAACCCCATCTTCGTATGCGGTTTCATCATCATCGGGTTCAATCTTGTATTGCTTTTCGTATGAAGAGGATTTATCAACTTGATTCCATTCATCATTATAATAACGGGGAGTTCCCTCGTTGTTCAAAGGGGGTTCGATTCGTGATTGTTTCATTTGATTGTATCTATTATGTTTTGTGCTATTATATTATGGAATTCCATTGATGGATGTGAATCTCCTCCATTGGGTGATGTTATAAACATTACCTTTCCATCCTTTCCATGTGTAAGTAAATCATCTATACTCCTATTGGAGTTATCATCTTTACCAAGTTTTATATGAAGTAGTTTTGATTCAAGATAAGAAGTAAAATCATTATCATACTCACTCGAACCTCTTATTAGAATTGGTTGTATGCCATATGATTCAACCTTTTTAAATAATATTTCAATCTCGGATAGTATTTGTTCTTTTAATAATTGATAATACTGAGTAGGTTCTAATTTTAAATGAAACAATTCTTCTTGGTAACCATCATCATCGTAATAAGGCCCTAACTTAGTCTTTTCATCACCATATTCAAGATAACACCTTCCTGGCCATGATAATTGAAATAGAAGTACCGAAAAATCTGTTGGTTTGTGTGGGAATCCATCTCCCATTATCCTTTCACAAAATTCTAAAGATTGTCTTTCATCACCTGTATCACTCAAAAAATCATTCATTATATAGAATGTATTGAAGTAGTTACTGACAATATCTGTATATCGTAAATGTTTGTTTAATTGTATATTGGATATGTTAGATGTATCTTTGTTGTAATTGTTATTATACAACCACAACCCATAACCTTTTGCGATTGAACAACCAACCGAAACGATACCTTTCATTTTATTTTTTATTGATTGGTTTCTCTCGAACATCTTCTAACTTTTCTGAGAGTTTTTCTATAAGGTCTTTATTACCTCCACCTTTTTTCTCTTGTTCTTTTCTGATGGTGTTTTCTAATAAACCTATTATTTCTAATTTTCTTTTTTTGCTCATATCTGAATCTTTGTGGTTTTGTTCGTAAATTGTATCTATTACTTCTTTTATTATTTGACAATCCTCGTATCTCTCTATACCTTCCATATGATTTAATAAATCATAAAGATTTCCTAATGGTATAAGATTTACAATTGTTCTTCTTCTAATAGTTCCCTTTTTATAGCAACCCAACATCCATTCCAAAGATTTTACTCTCATTTCAAATAGAGCCTCTTCGTTAAATCCTTTTAGTTTGTTTCTATAATAATATTCTTCGGGTGTCATTAGAATCTTTGTATTTTTTCTTGGAGTTCTTTTACTCGTTGACACATCTCATATTCTTCCTCTTCAAGAGACCATTCTAATATTTTATTCAATGTATCATTCATGTGTGATTTAGAAACAGCAAAGTCAAAGGCCTTTGGTTTACCTCGTAACAGAACCTCAACTCTTGCACATTTATGTTCTTCAATATTTTCATTAATCATTATTTCACAACCAATTAATAATTGTGGCATAAGAATAGATTTACCAACACCTTGAGTCCACTCATAGATATCAGTATCTCCTAAATATATTGTAAGTATTTTTGTTTCTTCTTCTATCATTGTTTAACATCTACAATTACCATTGCAAGATTTTCTTTACCTGATTTTTCTGGTGTAATACCTGTAATTTTCCAATCAATTCCACCATATTTTAACTTTCCACCAACATTCAAACAAGGTCCTCCTTCAAAGTCAAACATTGTTTGGTTTCCATCCTCATCCTGTGAGCCTCTTGAATATAGGGATTCTCCCATAATTCGGATTCTTGTTGGTGAGATTTTTTCCATGACACGTTCATTTCCGTATCTATTCTTCACAATTTCCATATACATCTTCGTTTGTTGTTTCAGTTTATTTTTACTTTAAGTCTTTTATTTTATTATTGTAGTGTGATTCTACAATCCATTTATTTTGATTCCCATACATCTTATAGTATTGGTCTATGTAGTTTCTTGCACATTTTAAATGAAATATATTTGTACAAGAATTTACAACATTACAAACCTTTCTTAATACCGTCTCTTTCATATCTATAAATATTTGGTTATTATTTTTATAACTATTGGTGTATGAAGTACAAATCCTTTTTTATAACTTGTGAGAAATACCTATTTAAAGATTTTTGATTAAAATGTGTTTCAAATTTAGCATCACTTACAAGTGGTTCATGTTTTTTAATATACTCTTCCAATGAAACTTTATTGTTCATAAAATACCACATTACAGGAGTTTCATCACCTATTATATCTACTTGCTCCTCATCATTTATTCTTATTATCTCATCTATAATTTTTATATCATTACAAAAAACAAAAGAAGTATTTGGAACAATATAATCATTGTTAAACTTCCAATGATATTTTTCAATAACTTCATGGTGTTTAATAAGATATTTTCTATCCGTTTCAGATATATCTTTCCACTCTTTTAATACTATATCTTTATAATCGGTTGGAAATGAATAAAGTGGTACAAGAAAGTTGCTGTGTAACTTGTTGTAAAAATTTGAATCAATTGGTTTTTGTTGTACCATATCCCAATCTAAAAAAATTGTACCATCTTTGTTCGATTCCACTCCATATTTTATTGCCATCAACTTATGTTTGAAAAAAGTATCAGATTCTTCAAAATATTTAGAACCATATTCGTATGGAGATTCTGATACAAGTTTTGTTTCAAATCCAAACGATTTTATAAACTTTTCGTTTTCTTTACCCCACACATATACCAACTCATTTAAATCTTCACCCTTTGATGTATTCTCAATTTCTTTTCTGTGATGGCCATTGTGATGGTCTAAATCTCCCCAAAATGCTCGTATAAATCTTGGTTTCATATTATCGATGTTCAAAGTAGTTATCTTTTTTTACAATAGAGGTAACATAATCATTAAACTTGTTTTGAAGTAACATCCACCAATCCTCATCATGTAGTTTACCTGTAATAACTTTTGGTTCATGGTTTAGAATATAATCCTCTAATGATAGATTTTTAGATTGTACATATGCAGTTATTACAAATTCATCTGTTAAACATTCAAGATTTAAATCAATTGAGAGTTTTAATAAATCAATATTTTTATCTCTACAATAAATCAACCCAGCATTAGGTACTATATAGTTATCCTTCCACTCATATGAATATTTACCAATTAATTTTTTTAGTTTTGTGAAAAACGGATTGATTTCTTCTTTCTTTGTTTCTTCTATCATCCAATCAATTGATTTTTTAGGATAGATGTAAAGAGGAGCCTGTAAAGAACCACCTGAACGTAGAATTTTGTAAAAGTTCTCATCTAAGTTTTTTGTTACATTACAATCCCAATCTAAAAATAAAATCTCATCCCAATCTTTTAAGGCCTGATTTATAGTGTACAGTTTATGATTTGGACTTTTATGGTCATAAAAAATATGGTCTGATGCCAAATCTCTGTTAAAGTTATCTTCAGATATTAGTTTACATTCATATCCCAACTCACTTATAAATTTGTAATTATCCACACCCCAAACATAAACAAGTTCGTTTAAATTATCGTTTACTGCGTTTTTTATTTGGTTAGGATATCTATCACCCATCCTATGTAAATCTCCCCAAAAGGTTCTTACAATTTTCATTAATATTTTATCTTAATCCTTTTGTTGTTTTTCTACCTAATGATATTGCAATTTCTGATGGAGTTTGTCCCATCTTAACTTGTTTCTTGTACCACCAATATAAATCTTCTGTTGTTCCTTTACCTCTTTGTCTTTCATGTGCCTTATCCCACAAATCCTTACCAAATTCCAACTCCAATTCTTTTCTTAATTGATGTAATCTTGTTTGTTCTTCAACTATACCAACCTCCATCAACTTCTGTTCTTTGATTCTCTTCATCTTGGCGTGTTGGTGTGCCTCGTGTTTCTTATCATTTATATCTTTAAGGTGAGAAGTTTCCATATATTCATTGTACATTTTATTGTACAAGTTACGATTATCATCTGCCTCCAAGAAGTAAGGTGAATATTCAAAATCACCATTTCGGATTTTAAGTAATAATGGTGAATATGATTTCAAAGGACGTTTTCTGTATTTTCCTTGTGTATAATATCTGAATGGATTGTATGCCATGGTTTTATGTTTTAATATTAATACAAATATACGAAAAAATATTGAATTAAACAAACATTATATGATATTTTTTTCAAGAAATCCTCCACTACGAATTCTTTTTTGTGCACTTTCAACTATCCAATCCCACTCAGATGATTGAGAACTTTTGATATTTGGAACACCATCTGAGTTTAGAATCATCTCATGTACTCTGTTTTGATTTCTTTTGGCCTTTTCTTGAACCTTTTCATTTAAATAATCCCAAACTTTGTTAGAACCCCATGGTTCTGTTTTTTTCAGTTTATTTATTGATTTTACAAGTTCATATATTCTTTCTTCCAAATCTTCAACTTCATCAAATTTATAATCAAATAATTCATCATATGGTTCAATACCAAATCTTTCATGTAAATCTTTATGAAATCCTTTGTTTCCAACTACTACAAATGGTATTCCTAATAAAAGTGGAATCCATGTTTTTTCGGTAACAAACGTTGGGTCTGTATTACTCCAACCTGTTTCTGGTACGATTTGAAATAAACTTTGTTTTAATTCTATTGGAATATCCCATTCAAAACTTGGCTGGTCATGTTGATAATTTTCCTTAATCCATTCTTGTGATGGTAAGAGTTTTTGTTCAAACTCTCTATGCCATATAACATCTCTTTCCTTATGTGATACAGGATGAAGGAAAGAATATGCGGATTTATCATGAAGTAAACCGAAATCATCTAAAACTTTCATTAAAGTTCTTCGATGCCATTTACTTCTGTTTATCATAGTTGTAAACAAATATTTTTGCTCCCTTTTAGTAGAATTATAGTTTTCTACTCTGATTTCTCTCGCAGATTCGTATAACCAAAATGTATCAAAGTTTATTAATTCACCCTTTTCTCTATACTGATTATAAAATGGACTATCAATGGCTCCAACCATTATTCGTGTTTTCTTACTTTTAGGCCATCTTTGTGGAAATGGATTGATACAATATTCTCTTGGAATGAAAATATCATAAATATAAGATTCATCATCTGGTAATCTATTTACAGTTTTAGATGTATTTCCATCTTCTTCTGAAAGTTGTAAATAAATCTCATCCGTCATCTTATGAATATCTTGGTTAATAAGGTATTTTTTCATTAAAGATTTTTCTTAAACCACTTTATTAAAATACTTGCAGTTTTATAATTTGTAGCTAATGGTACATTGTGAACATCACACAATCTCATTAACATACTGATATCAACATCATGTGGATGTTTATCCAATGGGTCTCTCATAAATATAACACCAGTTATTTCTCCATTTACAACTTTAGTTGCAATTTCTGCATCACCACCAAGTGGACCAGAGTTTACTGTTTCTAAGTTTTTGATTCCAGCGTGTTTACAATGTTTACCTGTTGTACCTGTGGTAACAATTTCTACATCCTCTCTATTGAAGAAAGGTAATCTTTTTGATACAAAAGCAACCATATCCGCTTTCTTGTTATCATGTGCTATAAGTGCAAATTTCATAACTTAATGTGTTTATATTTAAATTCATTTTTAAAATTTTGGAATCCAATTGCTGCATTTTCTTCCCACTTGTCAATATCTCCATCATCACTAACCCATTTGTATGATTTGAAATCAACTCCAAATTCTTTACAAACATAAGCAAGTGAGTAACATTCCATATCTACAATATCACAGGTATTTATCATTTCTAAATATTTGTTTGCATAATCTGCACGAGTATTATCATATATCTGGTCTGTTGTAAAACATTTAATTCCACTATCTGAAAGTTTTAATTCACAGTTTGGTGTTTCTGGTGTACATCCATATTCTGCAAATGGTCTTACATCTATATTATTGTAAGTAGTTCCAACCTCAATAACTTCACCAACTTTATGATTCTTTAGATTTCCACACGAACCAAAGTTGACTACTAAATCGGGTTTAACAAGTTCTAATATTCTTGTTAAGTTCATGGCTGAATTAATTTTACCAATACCTGTTTGGAAAATTGGTACACCATGTATATCTTTTATTCCACCATGTTCCAATGGTGTTGCTGATATTAATATAATTTTATCCATACGTTATCAAACATTTTACATCATGGTCTTTTACAATACCAATATCCATTAAACATAGTTTATCAATAACTTCTAATCCATGGCCATTAACTAAACCTTCCGCGGCTTTCATCCTACCACCAGTTGCATATACATCATCTACGATTACAACTTTACCCAAATCATGTTGGGGTAGATAAGCCATTTCAAATGAATCTTTACCATATTCCAATCCATAATCAACTCTCATCAATCTACTATTTCCTAACTTACCTTTTTTTCTGATTAACCTAACTCCACCACCAAATAACATTGAAAGTGCGGATGCAAATATGAATCCTCGTGATTCTAACGCTATCCAATAATCAGGTTTTGTTTCTAAGAGGTTACCCATATCTTTAATTGCATCCATAAACACAGTATGGTTTGCAAGTAATGGTTGAATATCTCTATAAGTTATTCCTTGAATTGGAAAGTTATCTATCTTTCCTATGTATTCTTTATAGTAATTCATGAATACGATACACAAGTTAAATATTCTTCTACTTTTTCTGAAAATAACATATCATAAACTTTTTTACCAACTTCACTTGGGTCAATAGTAATATGTTCAGATGCATATCTTGTTGCACTTGAGATATCGTGCTCTGAATATCTTGGTCTTGTTGAATCTAATTCACCATTTAGATATTCTGCAAATTCTTTTGATTGTAACCATTCTTCATATTGGTAACCAGAATCTGCCATTTGGTTTGTTAAATGAGAGTTCTCCATCTCATTTATCATTTGTTCCTTAACTCTTCCCATTTTTTAAATTCTTTAATTGTGTTTCTGAAAGTATTCCTCTTTTTTCTTTTTGTTCTTCCTTTGGTAATGAATATTTTTTGACCAAAGTTTCCAACCAATCTTGTTTTGTTTTACTCATTTTTAATTATACTTATTGCTTTTTCTACATTATCTAAAGATGCCTGAATTTCTGAACCATCTGAGTAGTTCAAATCCCAACTTCCATCTTGTAACATCTCAAAATCTTCTTTGAGAGTTTCTAATATTTTTAATAACTCTTCATTCATTTTACACCACCATTTTTAATTGTATTAATCATGGTTACTATTTGACCATGCCACTTACCATAGGTATCTCTTGATTGTTCATCAGAATTTTGTTCACATCTTCGTTTCATATCAACAGATACTGCTTCTAATATTAACAATAATACATCTTTCATCTTATAATACTAAAGGATTGAACTTCATTACACTTAACACATACATCTGTATCAATTCTACCTCTTACACAAGAGTCATGTTCCCATAGATTAACTAACTTGGGATTTTCACAAGTACATTTTCTATCTGTACATTCTTTGTTTGAGAAGTGTTTTAAATCTCTATGATTTATCCAATCTTCTCTTAAGAAGGCAATACCTGGTTTCCACCACATTGGTATTCCACTCTTTGCATTCATTATTTCTCTATCACTCATAATTTAACTTTTATATTTACCCAAATATACGAAATTATTTTGAATTATCCAAATTATTTTCACAATTTCTTTTATGTCTGAACCAACCACCACATTTACATTTAATATAATGTACAGTTGTTGCTATGATTGGTAACGATGCCATTGTGTTCCAAATGTTTGGGTGAAAGTGTTCACCACAGATTCCAAATATGTGTCTAAAAAATTCTATCATTTTTTCCAAATCCAAATTGGTTCACCAAAAGCAATATTTTTTGTATCTTCAGTTTTTTCTTTTAGATGTTCTTCAAAGTATTCACTCTTAGCATTTCCTGCACCACCTGAATTAAATCTCTTGGTCATCTCCATTCCGATACAACCATAATAAGTTAATCCTTGTGATTCTAAAAATTGATTCATAGGATTACAGATATCAAAATAATCTTTTTCTTTTGGGTTGTACACATCTGCAATATTCACTGCCAATATTCCACCTTCTTTCAATGTAGGAATTAATTTACCAAGAGTTTTCTGTAAAAAGTTTTTATTCCAATCATCGATTGTTTTATATCTTACCCAACTTTGTGTATCTTCATCTGAATATCTTTCAACATCAAAATATGGAGGACTGGTGAATATAGTATCAAAAAAGTTATGATATACGGTGAATTCAACATCTTCTGCAGGTGAACAAATCAAATCAACTTGTTTTGGTTCTTCAAAGAATGTTTGATTCTTTTTGTAGAACTCAACTTGTTTTTTGTAGTTAGGATGATTTAATGTATTGGGGTCAATCCCAACATAATGTTTTGTAGTTTCACCACAATAGAATCCTGCCAATCTATCTCCCCAACCTGCTGAGAAATCCAATACATTTTCTGATTTGAAGTAATCGTAGAATGCTTTTGCAATAGATGGTTTGAATTGGGATGCAACATACTTTCGTAATGTAGTTGCCATTCTGATTGATTGTAAATCTACTTTGGTTAGAACCTTTTCTAAACTCCAAAATGCTCTAACAATAGTTTTGATTCCCTTTACTGTCTGCCAAGTTCTCCAACCTGATGGGGTTCTTGTCCAATCTACCTTCCATCGATTTTCGATATGGAATGGATTAGATGCATTGTTACCTTTGTTATCTCGTTTGAAATACTTTGGTGTTAGTGGATAGTTTGATTTTCTTTCGTTTCTTGGAAACCATTCTTTTTCTACCAACAAATCTGGCCACTTGATTCCTTTCAAAAGGTTAAGTGATTTCAAAGTTTCTTTTTCTGATATATCTGGTATTGGACAAGGATAGGTGTGTAAACATTTAGAAAGTTCATCTACCACCTCATCTTTTTCATAAGTTTTAATAATATGTTGCCACTCATCTTCTTCAATCTGAAGATAAGGTTTCATGTTGTAATATTTTTGAAATATCTCTTTTAAGTTTTTACTCATTTCTATCAATATAACTTACAAATCTATGAATCATTTCTTTGCACTCATCTAAGTTATCACAAATCATCTTATCATGCCAAAAACCCCACAAACCAAAAAACCATCTATCGTTCCATTGTATAACAAATGTTGATTTGTTTTTTACAATAGTTTCAATAATTCGAAATCGTTTGTAGTGTTTCATAGATTTAGAAATAGAGAGGTGAGCTTTGTTAAACCGCTTTCCACCTCTCTTATTTCAATGTAAATAATTGATAACCTTAAAACTGAGGGATATCATCCCCTTCAGTACCTTCGGTGTCCACTTCATTGAAAAGTGGTTCACCATTTTCATCTTTTTGATACTTCTGTACCAATTGTTTGATGTAAGTTCTTTCAGAATCAACACCACCATCTTGTGAAAAGAATGGGTAGATTGAAATCTCAGCGGCCTCACCTAATTCGAAACCATCGTAAAGTAACCCAGCCATCTCAACTGAAGCCCTTGTGGAAACCATTGAAGTTAGTTTACCATTTTCACTCATTGATTGAGTTCTCGTGTGGTGAGCTATTTCTGAAATAGCCTTCAAATCATCCTCATTCACTTCTGGGAACATGAACTTTAACAAACCAAATTCTTTAACATCATCAAGAACATCCATTTCGATAGTAACAAATCTATCTAAGATTGCTCTATCCATAACTCTTGTTGAGGTATATTCGTTACCAATGTTAGCCGTAGCGATGAAAGTAACACCTTCAGCCACATTCACAATTGGTGAACCTTCAGCCTCATCCAATCTCAAGTATCTCTGTCCTTGGTCAAGAACAGTCATTAAGATATTCCAAGCATCTGGGTGAGCTCTCGATAACTCATCTAAGAGAATCACTGCGTTTGGAGTTTTGATTGCCGTAACAAAAGCGGATTCTGAGAAGAATGTACCTTTTTGTTTATCGAAGTGAGTATTACCAATCAAAGTAGCTCTCGGGTCTTGAGTAGCTCCAAGGTTGAAATAGAAATCTGGTCTATCCAACGCTTTTACAAGAGCTTTGGAAGCCATGGTTTTACCACATCCACTTGGACCGGTCATCATAATATTTTTAGCTCTCACCGCACTTCTGATAAGATACTTCCATTTAAGTTCTTCCATAACCAATTCAGTTGGTTTTAGATTTACCGAACCTTTGTGGATAAAATCCTTAATAGCGGTGTGGTCACCTTTATCTTCGAATTGTACACCACCTTCTTGTGTATTCATAGGAATAACCAAAGAGTTATATACATCCATATCAACTTTTCTGAATGTTTTCTTACCATTCTTATTGATATAAGCTTGAACTGCTTTCCCTTCATTGAAAGCTCCTTTCCTTACACCGGTAGTTGCACCGAGTGTACCAACTTTTACCCCTTGGGTATCGATTAGTTTAAATGTGTTACCAAATTGTTCAACTTTGTAAACTTCGTTTGGTACATAACCTGTTTGAATTTCATTCATAATTTTAAGTTTTAAGTGTTATTAATTATTATCTCATTTACTATGTAAATATACGAAAAAAAATTGATATATCCAAGTCTTTTTTCATTTATTTTTGTAAAAATAATTGGTTTAGTGTTTTAGTGATTTGATTAACATTCTGAACATCAATCATCTTAGCTCCTTTACCATACATATTTTTGAAACTTCTTTCATCATGGGAAGAACTATAACCAGAATCACCAATAAAGTAGGCCAAAGTTTTGATTCCCATACCTTCAATCATTTTCACCATTTTATTGGTGTGTCTCTCAGCGGAATCACCAGAGTAGTAGAAACCAGGTCCACCATAGTAAGGTTGTCCATCTGATAGATTTAAAAAGTAAGAATCCAAATCATTATTGATTGGAACGAATTCCTTCATAATAGCTTCGAAACATAATCCTTCTGGTGTTGTACCACTTGGTCCAAGACCAGGAAAGAATTGTTTTACTTTAGAAAACTTATCTACTCTCGAATCATACGCCATTACAACATAAGGTTGTTCATTTTTGGTACATCTGAAAGTTACTTGAACATTTAGATTAGGAATCATATCAACTGCTTTACAGATAGCGACTGTGTTAACCATTGTTGCTTCCCATTTAGAACCACCCATAGATGAACTAGCATCTACTGATATGTGAAGATTTGCTTTCTTGTAAGAATCAACTTCTGTGAATTGGAAAACATTCTCATTACCAAATCCTAAAGATGAAATCATTCTCTTATCAATTCTACCAACTTTCTGTCTGTTGAAAACTGTTGTTCTATCCTCACCTCTCACTTGAAGTTTCTTACCTAACATTGTACCAAGTTTGATTCCTTTATTAACAGAATCTTGGTAGTACATTCTAACTGCTCCATCTTCATTAGGATTCCAATAGTTAGTAGAACTCATTGGGAATAACTCTGATTCGAAAAGTGATTTAGTAAGTTTCTTAACAACAATACATTGAACTGTTTGGTTTCCATAGTAACCATTACTAACATCTTTACCAACTTCTTTTAATTCAGAACCACTCTCTTCAATTGCGTTTAGGTTTTTAGAATCAGTTTTTGTAATAGAAGTTTTTTGGATATCACCATCCAAGAATTTCTTTTGTTTTTCAATCTTCTTTTTAAGTAAATCTTTTTGTCTATCTGAAAGTTGAACTGAAGATTTAGAAGGTGAATTATCTTCTGTTGGTTTACCACCATCCATATTATCAGGTAAGTTACCAATATCCATTCCATTACCACCAGTTGGAGATTCATCAGAATCACCACCCATTGGAGATTCACCATTTAGAATGTTGTTTGAAAATTCTTCAAACTCTTCATCACTCATAGTATCATTTGAAGAACCACCTCCATTTTCTGAAGATTCTCCACTACCTTCACCTTCACCTCCATTTTGTGGTTGAGAATTTTCATCACCAAAATTATCATTAACAACATTTAAGTTACCTAATATAACTTGGAAAATCTTAAGAGCTACTTGAAGTGATTCACTCGAATCTTTCAATCTACTAATTGTATTCAAACCAACCAACTTGTAAATTTCCTTTAAACCTTTCAGAGCCGAAAGTTGAGTATTTTTGTTATGTAAGTTGATAATTCTAAACATATAAGAATCAATAGTTTCTTCAGTATGTTCATCAGATAAGAGAGCCTTATCGATTAATTTATCATTGAAGTACTTATCGTACATTTTTCTATAATAACCTCTGTAACCAGGTGCTGATTTGAATACGAAGTTATCGATTCTTCTATCTTCAACATAGTTCCAAAGATTCTTAATAACTTCTTGTGAATTGTAAATACCTTTTTTGATAGCCCCCTCAGTAAGATGAGTTGGAATCAAATTATATAAATCATGTAACATTTTGAAATCAGAAAGTTTGATGTGAGAACCCTCGTGAAGTGCCAGTCCAACTGCCACATCAAAATCTTTTGGTTCTGTAATCCTACTACCAATAACAACTGATTTACCATCAGTATAAGAATCACCTCGTTCTTTGAATTGAACTGGTATTGATTCATTAGTTACGATGTTAACAAAGTTAGATATCGCCCTCTTGGAAGATGCTAACTTATATAAATCTAAGGATTTTTTTTCTTTATCGGATAATTGGTCAATGATGATATCATCTGTATCGAAGTCATCATACCAAAAGGAAGAATTGTTGTATTTACTCATAATTTTAAGGTTTAATCAATTTTACAGGACTAATATACAAAAAAAAGTAATACCAGTCAAGCTTTTTTTCATTTATTTTTTATCTATACAAAGTTACAACTGAACCGAAACTCTTATCGAATGCTTGAAGTAGGTTTTCATAATCACCACTCATCATTTCATCTAACAAATCTTTTTCGTAAGTTTTAGTCATTCCGAATTCTTTACACAATCTTTTAGCCATAGCTAAAATGTAGTAAGCATTTCCTTGAGGACCTGTTAAATCAATTTCGATTCCGTTTGTTTTTGGTTTTTGTTTAATCATATCTTTCTTATTTACATAGTAAATATACGAAAAATAAATGAGAAATCCAAGCAAAAAGTGAATTATTTTTTGGGAATAATCATTTCCATTATGGGTTGGCCATCAACTATATCTTTGAGTTTCCAACCTTGTTCTACCATAGATTGAATCATAGCTTTGTTGTTATAGCTCTGTGGAAATGTTTTTCTAAATTTTGTCATTACAATAAATCATCAGGTGTGTTTCTATATATTCTATACGAATCTTCATCAAAGTGTTGTGTAGATACCTCAAAAACGATTGAGTTCTCTTCTAAGGATATTAATTGATGTGGTTGACCTCTTTCTATAAGAACCGAATCTCCCTCCTTTAGAATCCGACTATCATGTTGTCCATCTTCAACATTAATCCAATTGAACTGAAAAGAACCTTGTTGTATGTACCAAGTTTCTTTCTTTTTGAGATGGTAGTGCATTGAGAAGTTTGCCATCTTCTTTTCAAAAACTAATAATTTTCCACAATATTCTTCATCATTGTGAATCCATAGTTCATACCCCCAAATTTTTTCTACTCGTTTTGGTGGTTTTACATCAATTGGTATAATCATATCTTTTTATTTATTCATCAGAATCGTATCCAAATCCAGTTTCCTGTCTTTCTAAATTGGAATAAACCTCATCCAAATCTTCTATCATTTTTTGAACAAGAGACCAATCTTGTTCTTCAACAGCATCTTCTAATAAATTTAGTATTCTACCTATTTCTTCCGTTAAGTTTCCCATTATATGTAATCTAATATAATTTTGTAGTTTTTTACTTTATTGTATGTGATTAAATATAAACTTTCTGAGAAAACAGAAAAAATTATAAAAAATTAGGTTGTTTTGGAAAATCATTCCAATCTTTAAATTCAAATTCCATCCAATCATCTGGCCCGAAATCGTTATTAAACTTTCGAACTTGATTGATATATTGTTTCATTTCTGAAGTGCAATGTTCATAATCTCCCTTAAAATCTCTCTCTTCAATATCTTCTCTATTCCATTCTGGTTGTGTAGTACTTCCATAAATAGAATGTTCATGGCCAGGTGGAAACCACTGTTGCCCCAATATATGAGATTCTTGTCTTATAAAAGAATAGTAAGGTGAATATATACCTCCTATTTCTTTACAAAACCAATAATCAATAAATACATCAGCTGCCATATTTTGACTTTTACCCTTATCTAATAAATAATCTACTATATTAGAGTTTAACATATAAGAGTGTGCTCCATAATCAAGTGATAATTCGGGTACATTAATATAATCATTAAATATTGTACCAGTTATTCTTTCTCGACTTCTACCCCAATAAAATCCATGTGGTCTGTGTTTGTGTAACCAATTTATTATATTTAAGAATTCTCCACTTTGAAATGCTTCAGATAAAAAGTAATTACTTGGTCTCGCATCATCTTCTAAAATTAAAACAAGTGAATCTTCAATAATACCATCTTCCTTTATCATTTCCCATATCTTATAATGTGATTGATAAACTCCAAGAATATTTCTACTTAAACAACCATTTGGACACAAAAAATGTGTATCGAGTTTTTTAGTTTCAAGTTGTTTAGAAACAGATAACTCTGTACCCATTATTGCATCAACGTATTCATAATCAAAATCTGAAAAACAAGACCAAGCTTTATCAAAAGCCTTTCTTCGTTCTAAATTATTTTTATCAGATATTACAAATATTTTTGATGCACCAAAGTTATATAAACTTGGTTTTAAAATTCGTTCTTTAGAATCAACTAATTTACGATATCTGTACATATATAGTGAATTTTTATCTTCCTTGACCTCTGTATGCCTTCTTGTAATTTACAGAGTTTTTAGAGTTCGAATGCTTACTCTTTGCATGCACACCAGGTCTTTTCTTTTTAGCAGACCTGAATTGACTTGATAGATTGAATGACATTTATTTCTTTATGAGATTGTTGTTTTTAAGTGCTCTTGCAGTTTCAATCCATTTCTTACCAATCGGATTGTAAACTTTCTTTCGAATGAATGTGTTAACCGCCTTTTGAACTTGACCAGAAACAGGTTTATAAACTGTATTATCAACGATTCTAAAGTTACTTCCAAATAAATTTTGGAACTTACCTAAGTTGTTCTGAACATCTTTCCACGATTTTTCTAATAAATCATCTGGTAAAACTCGTTCTCTTTTTTTGTTTCTTTCTTGAGCAACTTCGAGTGAAGTATTAACGAATACCATGTAAGTATCATAACCTAAACTTTCTGCGTATTTCTTATTCTTCGCAATTTTACTGTACACATGACCAGTACCATCGATAATCATTCCCAACCTACCTGCTTCATAAAACTTCTTTTGTTTTGCAGTTAGTTGTTTTGCTTTATCTCTAATACCACCTGGTGTTGCAGTAATTTTATCCCATAGTTCTGGCTCTTCTCTTTCGATTCTTGCCAAATCTTTTGGGTCTATACCATTCTTCTTCAACCCAGCCTCAAATGCTGAATCTGAATTAATTGATTTTAATCCGAATGAAGAGAATGATGATTTGAGTTTTTTATCAATACCGAAAATTTCCATGGCAGTAAAGGACTTCCCACTTCCGGGTCCTCCTGCCATGAAAACACATTTGAGAATACCAGGGTCATCAACACCCTCGATAATCATTTGTTCTAAAATCGTTTCTTTTATGTTCAATAGTTGTTCTTCAACATCATACATTGAGTCAAGAACTATTGTTTCGGTAAGTAATGATTTAATACTCATTAATGGTACTCCTTTTATTTCTTATTATAAAGTGAATAAACCTTATTAACCAATGTTGATTTTTTTACTGAAACATCTAAATCAGTACCATGGTCTTTTTTTGCAGCATCTACTAATTGTTGTTTAGTAAGAGAGTTAAGTTTTGATTTAGTAACTTTACCTTTGATTGCCTGAAAAACATCTTCAAGTTCTTCTACTACATCTTCGATTTCATCTTTGACATTTTTAACTCTTGTTTTAACTGCCTTTACTTTTTTCTGAACTTTACCTTTGACTTCGTCTACTTTATCTTCAACTACATCTGGAATAAAATCACCATCAGAATCTTTGATTTTTCCCTTTTTAATTAATACATATCCAACTCCTGCAGCGATTGCTAAAAGTCCAATAATGATTAGAATTGTTTGCATAATTTACCTTTTTTATTATTAATTTGCGTTTGTGATATTCTCACTTATATAAGTATAGTGTTTTTAGATAAACATTTGAATATCATCATGGTCATCATAATCTGATTCACATTCTTTGATGATACCCGAACTTGGAAAATTACTTCCTATCAAAAACATTACACTTATAAAAGTACTTCTAAAAAATTGTTTTAATTTATTCTTCACCGTATAAACTCCATCTTTTTTCTGGTTCTGGTTCTATTATTATTTCTTCGGTATCCACAATATAAACGAATCCTTCTCTAGCATCCATATAAAATTGTGTCTGACCTGTATCTTGATAAATAAATTCAAGAACATCGGTTAAGGAATCTAATATAACAGTTGTATTAGAAAGAGGAGCCCACCTATCACCAGGTGGTACTCTTTTTGCTACTTTTGTTTTTACTTCGTTCTCTTGTATTTGAGGTTCTTTACTCATTACTCAATTACCCTTAATACTCTACTTTCTTTTGCTCCACTCACTTTGTAGTCAATCTGTACTCCACTATCTTCAAAATCTTTTACAACTCTTGATTCAGCTTCTGTTACTGATTGTGCATCTACTAAGTAGATTTCTTTTGCTTTTTTGTCTTTACCATTTTTAAGTGTGGCAACAACCACTTCTACTGTAACTTCGAAAAATTTGCTCATAATTTATTTGTTTATATTAATATATATGTATTTGTTTACAAATATACGAAAAATTTATTAAATTTCCTAATTTTTTTTTATTTTTTTTTTACCAACCCTCTGAATTTCTGTTTTCCATTGCATTTATAACAGAATTTGCTATAACTTTCTGAGCCATCAAGGATGGATGACCATCATCAGGTGGATTTCTTTTTTGGAATTTCTGAAAATATTTATCTTTACTCAATACTAACTCATCGTATTTGTTCATTAAAGCTTCAATGTAATCTTCAGAATCGTTCTTATAATTTAACTTAATCAATCTTTTACTCATCCATTCATCTTGTTCAAATAACTTTTTATAAGTGTTTGTTACATTCCAAATTAATGTATTTACACCTTGTTTTTCAACATGCATTAATTTAGTTTTTATTTTATAAAAATAATATCTTTTATGATAATCTAAAAAATCATTCACATCATCAAAACCAAAAGATAACATTAAATCAGGTGTAACTTCTTCAAGATAATGTAAATCCAATCTCGGTGTAATAAAAGGACATCTATCAATATAAGATGTACCAAATATCACATACGATACATCACGATATCTCAATGGAGAACCATTATCATGCATTGGTCCTTGAAATTCACTTATACCATCATCAAAAAACTGAGATAAACTTGATAAACTTTCATAATCAGAACCAGCAGTAAACCTTCTACATCTTTCAAAAGTACTATAATTATTTGCTACTAATCTTGGCCATCTATTAGCTTCATGAAATTCTTCTAATGCGGGATTATTAGAGTAAGCTTCGGTGATACCATCTTCTTTGAAGTATTTATCATTTGGGTAATATTGCCACAACCCATGACCCCATGTGTAGGAATCTCCTACAAAAACTATTCCTTTGTTTATCATATAACTTTTTTTGTATGTGGACTATATAAGCTTCCTCTATATTTTCTACTATTATCAAATTTAGTTAAATCTACCCAATCTAAATCAATACTATTATTTTTTAAAGTATTTTTTGTATCACCATAATAAAGTTCTTCATAGAAGTTTAAATTCATATTTAACTTATCTGATAATTCTCTTATTAAATATTTTTGATAAAAAAGATGTTTTAAACTTTTTTCAATATCGAATTTAAAATTATTTCTTTGGTGATAATCCAAAGATAGTCTTTTATTAGATTCTATTTGAGCATTTACATCTGTTCTATCTAACAACACTACTACATCAAATTCTTTAATTATATCTAAATAAAAATCGATTATATCATCAAGTGTTGCTCCTTTTCCTTTTGAACTATAATCGTGTGGAATGTGGTCAATCATAGTTTTAACAACAATATTTGTTTTAGTTTGAATTAGATTGAAAAATGCAGAAGTTGTAAGTTTATCAATCTTTAATGGATTTAATGGTTCATCAAATATATTAAATTTATCCATAAAACTATAAAGTAATGTTGTAGAACCCGTTCTTGGTGTTGATATAATTAGTATAGATTTATCTATCATTTCCATGTTTGATTAAAAAATTCATAATTCTTTTTTACAGATTCATCATTTCCTTCTTTTTCTATTGTTTCATCTTCATCTGCAAATATCGCTTGAACAGGACATTCAGGTAAACACGCCCCACAATCAATACATTCTGCTGGATTGATATAAAGTTGTTTTCCTTTGAGTTCTTCTTTACTCATTCCTTCAACTTCTCTACCTCCACCACTAATATCAATAGGCCCATGAATACAATCAACAGGACATACTTCTACACATACTGTATCACATACTCCATCACATGCTTTTCCAATTATATAACTCATACGTTACAAATATACAACAAATTTTTGAATTATCCTAATATTCGTATTCTTTTTTTGGTCCAGATAAGTTTCCATTAATTAAAAATGAACAATTGAAACATAACATTCTGAGGTTTTCGTATTTATGGTTTTTTCTATCACCATCTTCAAAATCTAATACTAATGGAACTTTACCATCAGTAATTCTTTTTTCTTCATAGCCACAATTATTACATTTTTCCAACATATAACCATTGTTGAGTAATCTTTGTTTCAATTTCCAAACAGGATATTCAGGATATTTACCTTTTAAAATATCATCAAGTGAATATTTACCTCTTTTAAGATTATATCCTTTTCTGATACCAGTTCCATCGGGATTTTTTAAATCCTCAAAGATACCATACTTTTTTGCGTATTTTTTGTAAGTGTTGTAAGATACTCCAAGTAATCTTGCAGCTTCCATGGCAGAACGAGCTTTTGTTTGTACTTCTTTTATTTCAGATTCCATCAGAGGTTTAGAACCCAATCCTCTCTTCATCCTCCTTTGTTTTCCAGCTTGAGATAAATCTTGAGTTGGGTCAAAGTTGGGAAATATCTTTTCGTTTTTATTTTCCATACTAATCTTCTTTTATATAAGTATAGTATATTAAAACTTTTTGATATACTTTCTTAAATAATAACGGATTTATTTTGATTTGTAAATAATTTATTACCAGTCATGTGTTCATATATGTACTCACCTTCAATTATCTGATTAGGAATACATTGGTCTTTATAAATTACGTTCTTAAAGAAGTTATGAACACTCATAACATATTCTTCACCAAAGTGTTCTATAATATGTCCTATAATCATTGATTGTAGTATTGGTAGATTTTTATTAGCACCACCAACATGATAATATTTTAAAAAATTTAAATTTAAATTATTCTTAAATTTTTCTTCTGATTTTATTTTGTGAGTGATATTATGATTCTGATTACATTCACTACAATATTGATTTAATTCAAGTTGCATTGGAAAAAAGAAATCACCAAAAGTTCCATCTTCTATTTTCTCAACTGATTTTACATTTGGAATATCTAAAATTGGATTTGATTCTAATAAAAACGGTGATGTTTGGAAATCAAACTTATCTGTTTGATGCATTCCACATATATCATTATAATCTTTATTATATTTCTTAAGATACAATGGTAAACAGAATTGTTCAATAAAATGAGCATCTGACCATTCTTTGTTATCTATTATACCTATTTCATCTGTTATTACTAATGCTTGATGAATTGCATCTTTGAATGAATTTAAATCATCCATAACACCGATAAAGTTCATGTTTGGTATATCATTGAAGTTTATAAATCCTTTTCCTGGCCAATCAAACATACCATCGTTACCTTCAAGGTGTTTATGATATTTAAAATAATTTCTTAGATAGGTATCATATAAAGTAAAATATTCATCAGAGAATATTTTTTCAGTAAACGTTTCTTGTTCAAGTATTTTATCATGAGTAAACTTTATATCTGGATGTGAAAATATATAAGGAGATTCTTTATATTCTAAGTTTGGTTTTTTTATAATAAAAGTATCTAAATCTAAATGTATGAAAGGCTCTGTTTGTTCCGCCATTGTTGCAAATTTAGATAATGAAAATAATCTACTATGATACTCGTTTACAATATCTGTATTATACTCATATGGGAAATCTATTTGAGATAGAAATTTAAAATTTACTTCATTAGTATATAATGTTGGTGTACCATAGTGTTTATTAGCGAGTAATGAACTCAACATAATAATATATGCATACTCCTTTTCAATTCCAAAAACATCAGGATTTAAATGCTGTATGTAACTTTGTACTACCTTCATTATATTTCACTTGAATTACCTTTCTTTTTTAGCCATAATCTTTCATATGTGAAATATCCGATTGTTTTTAGTATTGTATCTATTCCACCAATCATTAAACCAAATTCAAGGTTACCACTTATAGCCCAACTAACAAGAAATGTTATTGTGGTTGCTATCACTCTCCATATAAGAGTTTTTACTAAGGTTTCTTTATAACTTGCCATCTTTTCTCATACTTGAGCGAATTTCTGTTGCTGATATTCTTTTGATTTGTTCAGGTGGTATGTGTTCGATAATTTCATATCCAACACCTCTACCATAATTAACTGATTCAATATCAGGTATAATTATTACCTTTACTACACCTTCTTTAATTAAATCATGTAGTTCATATTCAACATTTTCCAATACCTCTTGAGATGTCCAAGGTTGTTTTTCACTTGGTTCTACATCTCTAATTGCAACACAAACATTCTTACCTTCTTTTAATCTTTGGTCAATTAACCAACGATGTCCTTGGTGCCAAGGTTGCCATCTTCCTATAAATAATGAATATTGTTTCATTATATTTTTTTTAACTTAGTTAGGTGATTTATTATTTTTGAAAATGATTTATCTGGATTATCCTTAGTAGTATCTACATCGATGAATTCAACTTCAGGTGTCTCATAATCCTTTACATGGAAATGGTCTCTTTCTCTTTTTTCAGTAGTATGTACAAATATTTCTTGGAAGTTTTCGTAACCTATTCTTTCTTTGAATTCTTCTCGTAACCAACGATAAGGTGCTACAAGAGATACAACTACATCACATTCGTTTTTGTGTACAAACTCTGTAATCATTTGAGCATTACGAATGTTATTAATTCTACCCTGCTCAGAATAATCTTTATTTGTTGTTAATTCACGAAGGTCATCACCATCAAGGTGAAACACATCTTTTCTCCAATTTCTTTTTTCTGTTCTTAGAAAGGAGTGTAACTTAGAACCTAAAACGGTCTTACCAGCTCCTGGTTGACCCGTAAACCAATATATCATAACTTTTATTTAATATTACTCTTTCTTACCGAAAACTTTACCCACTTCAGCAATACCAAAAGAACCCAATGTAATCCATACAAATGAATTGTAAATAAATTCATTGATTACTAAATCTTTACCAAGGTATCCTGTGGTAAGGTCTGCTATAGCGAAAATAGTCATTATCGCAAATGATGCGAATCCTACAACTGATTTTTCGTTAATATCGTTTTCGTCTTTAAACAAATCTTTAAATGCCATTATATTACTCCTCGTTAATTATGAGTTGTAACCTTTATTAATAATATATATAGAATTTTTATGTTTTAAACACAAAATCTCTTTACTTCGTTTATAATTCCCATTGTATTTTTATAATCTTCTGAGTTAATCATTTCTTCTTTTGTTTCAAAATATTTTATACCATCTAAATCAAAGTATTTTAGACTACCCGATTCATCTATAGCTGAATTATATACGTTTATTATATCAGTTAGTAGAATATTGTACTCAAGTGATGTATTGAAGTGTGATAATAATTTATGATGTATATCTAAAGATTCAGGCCACCACCAATCATTTACTTGTGGATAAATGTTGTACTTTTCACAAATAACATTTTCTTTCTTACACTTTTCTTGAACAACAAACAATACACCTTTATGGATACCAGCATAATATAATTTAGGAACTATTCCATTTTTATATAAAATATCATCTGTTTGTAGAATTGTTAATAGTAGTTGTTTTGATACTATTGGCACAGAAGAATTAAATGTTTTTTTATCTAAAGCTGCTTTACATGGATAAATAAACTTTAATACATATTCATCATAATAAAAAACTTTATGATAATATCTAAAATCCGTTGAACGTTGTGTTGATTCTGTATATCTACTTTCAATATCAACATTGAAAGGTTTGAATTTGTTTTCGTATTGTTTTAGTTTATCATCTAAATCTTTTTCAAAATTTAGTGGAATAGGTTTGTAAAATTCATTTCGCTGAGGTCTGTGATATTTGTGTATCTGTTTATCGTTTAAAAAGTAATCGAGTCCTATACCCAAATCGATATCATACTTCTCACCAAGTTGTAAACCAAATTCAACATTCATAGTATTAACCCACTCACCTGTTTTTCCACTTCCGAAATCATTTGTTGTGTATATGATATTCTTATCTTTATTTGGCAATCTAACATCAATACCACTTGGTGTTTGTTCTAAAAACAACCCAATTTTTTCTAAAGTTGTATCATAGTCAACCATGATTTCTTCAAATGATACAATCTCAATATCAATACCAATTACTTCTTTACTCATATAAACTGAAAACCAATTCTTATAATATTGAATTAGTAAATCAGAAATATTATCATACTTCTGGTCTATAAGTTCATATCCATCGAAATCAAAGTTATCATAGAAATCAGAAAAGGATTTATATTTGTTTTTATATCGTGGTCTGTTATAGATAGAATTTATAATATCTCTAATATCTCTGTAAATTAGTATTACTTTGGATTCACTAAACATTTTATCCAATCTACTTTGGTCTGTAAAACTATGATTGTATTTATGGTAATCCTTATAGTCGTGTAGATGTGTCCAAGTAACTTTACCACCATCATTCATGGCTAATTCTAATTTATCTAATTCGCTGGTGGGGTATTCTGGTTGACCTGTAAACTTGGAGTAATCAATATAGTTGTAATTAATACTCTCATACCCGAAGTTATTAACAATCAAATCGGTAAGTAGATGTGTACCACTTCTTCTAGCAGAAACTACGATAACATTTTTCTTAGAATTCATCTATATTTTTTTATTAGTAATCCTTCTTTCGGATATCCCCATTGTTCATAGAACCACTTATACTCATCATAATGTTTATCTAAAACATCGTTATCAAAGAACTGATAGAAATATCCAACATTCTTATAAATTGACCTTCTGTATTTTTCACCTCCATCAATTCTTAATGGTTCTTCTCCTATAAGTTTTGATACTTTATCATGAAAATTATCTTGATACCAAAGTGCATCTTCATATCGTATAATTTCACAATTATCACCAAATGCCTTTTTATAGTGATGAATTAAGTTTATTTGTTTATCTGCAACTTCCTTAAAAAATTGTGTAGTGTTAGTAGAATTTACAACATAGTTATCGCTTTGATAATCAGATGAATGTAGATGTAATCCATTATCAAAATAAACCAAGTTCATAGCAACTTCTCTTGGGTCTGTTATTGCTACGAATACTTTAGTATTTGCATTATCTATCAATATACGAGTAATCTCATCTTCTAATATAATATGACTTTTAGACCAATAATTTTGAGGATTTGTAGATGGATAGTTTTCTCTTATAAGTTCTTTACAAAATTCTGAACCGGACATTCTCCAACTAACAATAAGAAATTTGTTTGATTCTATTGGTTCATGTATCCATGCGTTCCAATTGGCGTGTTCATCTGAATCTGAAAATGAGAATAGGCCAGGCGATTCCTCGAACCACCCAGTTGGTAGTTTAATCATGTAACCTTTATTTTAGTATTACGAAATATCTTTAGATTCTATCAATGTATAAGTGAAAGAATTTCCCCATATTTCTCTTGCAGTTTGGCAAATTTCTAAGAACTCATGCCAATCATCGTTATCTGCGATTACTTGACAACCTGCTGACCATTTATCTATTCTTATGGATTTTCCACCAGAACGACCTGTAGCTCTATGGATGTTAATTCCAAATAATCCTTCATCAACGTTCTCTTCGATTAAGTCATATTTACCATCTCTGTTATTATCTCTATAAACTTTAACAGGTGATTTTTGTCCTAAAGCTAAATACTTACCTTGGTGTAATCTAAGTTTATGAGAACCTCTATACTGACCTGGTTTAAGAATAGCAACTCCTTTTTCATTCAAAAGATTTTTTTCCCAATGTGAACCTGGGTCTGTTGTTGCTCCATACTCATGATACATCCACTCACCTTCTGGTGTTTTGTATGATACAGTTACCACATCATCAAATGCGTTTGTTACCCTACCCTTGGTATCTGAATTTCTAACTCCAACAATGTTTACATCGTATCCTTTATCACTCGTGAAGTATTTGTAACCCTTACTTCTTAGGGTTTCTTCGATTTGTTCTCTCGTGTACTTTGCCATAATTTAACTTTCTATTTTGTTAGTAATAAATTTAATGAAAGTACTATCAATCCTGATAATAACAATTTCATTAAAGGGTCATGTTCACCACTTACAACTTCGGTTTGTATTTCAGTATTAGTTGTTGATTTTGTTGAACCACATCCAAACGATAATGTACTAACCAAAAGCAGTGATATAACTTTCTTTTTCATTGTAACTCCTTTTCATTCGTTTTTTATTTATTTTTTCTTTAATCTACTCTTTTCTTTTCTTCCTCGGTTTTTAGATGCAGATTCAAAACCTACAATCTTACCACCTTTGTGTGAAGCATCCTTACCATCACCATTACCATAAGTACCTTTTTGTCTATTGTACTTATTTAATTCAGCTCTGTATTTCTTTGATTTCTTTGATGATTGAAATTTCTTGTATTCATCTTTGTAATCTCTCTTTGCAGTTTCATCAATATCTCTATCGATTGCATCTTTTGATTTCGGAGTTCCATCCAATCTAGCTTCTTCATCTTCAATAAAAGATAAATCCAATCTTTGCCCATACTCAACAATACTTTGTTCTTTAAGTGGTCTCATACCACCAGCTTTTCTAACCTTATTGAGTTTTCTAATTATTTCTTTTTGTTTTTGAGAACCAGGAATTGCTCTCAAGGCTTGATTTAATAGTGATAAGTGTTCCACCTTATCAAACCCTTCAGATACTTTCAATTTATCTGATTTAATATGGGTTTGTTTATTACTAAGGTGGTTAGTTTCTTGGTCCTCATCTTCCTCTTCAACATCGGGTTGACCATGGTTCTTTTTCTTAAAGTTAGTACCACCACTATAATCTCTATTCTTACCTCTTAATGCTGTATGGTAATCTGAAGTTCTACCTTGCATATAATTTGAAGGAACTCCTTTTGATTCATCAACACCTTCGTAAATAGATTTAAGATATTTGATAAACTCTTTATCATTTTTCATTTTAGCAAAATCTCTATCTTTGAATACGTTCTTTACGAAATCTCTAACATCTTTTGAATCTTGTCTGATTTGGTCTATTGTAGAGAACATTCCTTCATATATAGATTCCACATGAATAACTACACCACCTTTTATACCTGGTGCTGCAGAATATCCTGATTTTTGAGCTCTTTTTATGATATCTTTTCTTTCTCTATCTTTCATTGGACCAGATACGATTGCCTTTCCTTTTCTACCATCACCAACATACTTGTAAGGTCTACCACCAATAATTCTATCTATTGGGCCTTCGTTTACTGATTCAGAAAATAATCTTTTACCTGTTCTATCTTCTATATGAACAGTTGCACCTTTGTGTTTGTGATAATTTTTTACTACGTTAAATGCTGCGGGAACTTCTGCTGGTGTTTTGATATTTAATACTTGGTTTATTACCTTACCATCTTTAACAACAACTAAAGATACAGGATAACTTCCTTTCTTAGCTGCCTTATGAATTGTTCCTCTTGAAGCTTCATCCATTGGCATATCTTTATTATAATCTACGTTATCATATCCATCAAAATCTCTTAATCCACCTTTTTTCTTAGATGTGTAGTCATCACCACCTAAATGGTCTCTACCCATTTTGTTAGCATATTCTTTTAGTTTGTTTAGGATTTGTTTTTTGATTCTTGACATATATGGTTTTCCTTACCTATATAAATATAAAAATTTAATTAAAGGTTAAAATTTATCTGCTTTTTTGATATCTTCAATGGTATGTTGTAGTTCTTCTAAGTCAACTGGACATTCTAAATCCAAACTTGCTTTAAACATCTCTTCTTTAATACCATCTTTAAATACTATAAGGGTTGGAGCCATTCTTACTCTATATTCTTTTTTTGAAATTGGAGCTTCTGCTATATCTATTCTGAAGTATTTTGCTCCTTTGATTTTATCCCAATCTTTGAAAGCATTATCTTTATTAAACTCTACCCAAAATTCAACAACTACGATACAATCCATACATTGTTCGTTTTTGTAAATCTTTTCATCAAAGGTTGAATCACTAATCCATTGTTGTGAAAATACTTGAGTTGAAATAAGTAACAATAATAATGTAAATAAATTTTTCATATTATCTCTCTTTTTGTAACTCATATAATCTTGCTTCTATCTTTTCCAATTCATCTAATATAGATTCTACATCATCTTGAGTATCAAGAATTGTTTGCCTGATTAATTCATCCTTTAAATCATATTCAATTCTATCAATTGGTGGTTCTGGTAATTTCTTAGCTTCTTCTATATCACCTTGTAAAGTAAACCACATCCCAATGACCACCGATACAGTAAACAATAATATACCTATCGTTTTTAAATCCAGTGTGATTTTTGTTCCTTCGTTTATTTCTTTTGCCATTTTATCTTCCCCATTTAGCGGGTCTTGTTTTTCCCGGATTTGTAATATCGGAATCTTCCATCCATTCAAATCCAAATGCACTAATCCAATCTCTAATAATCATTATCCAATTCATTATCTAAATGTATAATTTATACCAAATGTAGTTTGGTATAATCTACTATCCCACATTTTTGAATATTCACCTTCAGCAAATATTCCAAAGTTCTTTCCTACTTTATAACCTAAACTGACACCAAATGAGTAATCAGTCCATTGTTCTAATTCTGAATCTTGTCTTAATCCACCCTTACCCCAATTGTTTCTGTTTAAGTAAGATGCATCTTCATCACCTGCAATATATTTGTGTGCTGGTAATATGTAGTTCCCAAACGCATGAAGCCAAAAGTCTGATTTGTAGTGATAGAAATCAAACCCAATGATTGGAGCAATCTCTACCCATGGGTCTAATAAATCCCATTGTTCACTATTATAGTTATTCATTAAACGAGGGAATATTCTTTCTCTAAAATCTTCATCGGTATATGCAACAACTTCTCCATCAGCATTTTCCCAAACAAAATCATAATATTCTTCACCAGTTGTATTGTTTGTATAGGTAGTTGGAATTTCTACATATCCATTTTGTGCAGCAAATATGTACCAAGGAGTTTGAAGTACTTCATCACCAAATTCATTTATAAATGTTTCATTTAAAAGAATTTCAATAGGATTATATCCATATGCTCTATCATGTCCTCTTACAACTGCACCTGCGGATAATGAAAACTTTTTACCGATTGGTAATCTGAATCTTGCTTCTGCTGATTTATAGTTAAGATTAATCTTTCCTACTTCTCTTGTTTCTACTTTTATAATATGATTTTTACCTGTATGTTTTAGGAAGTATCTATAATTTGTGAAATCTCTACCTCTCCATCTTTCTTTTTCATAGTGGAATTGGTATTCCAATCCTTTGAATGCAGATGTTGGTGCAGCAAACGCTAATTGTGATTCTGTACCATCGTAGAAGTTTTTGGGTTTTCTTTCGTAATCGAATCTTGCCAGTTTTCTAATACCGAATCCATATCTATAATCGAATGGAAATACTTCGGTAGCGTTTTGAATAACTGGTACATCATATACATTATCAGTTCTAGCTATAATGTATGTTTGTTCTTGTGCTTCAATAGAATTATTAATATCTCCTGCACCATAAACAGTACCATATTTTAGGAAATCTTTATATAAATCTTTTAAAACTTGTGCATTTGTGCTTGTAGTGGTAAGTAATACTACAAGTAAAAATATAACTTTTCTCATTTTTTTACTCCATATTAAGTTATGTGAGTATAAATATAGAGAAGGATGAGTTTTAGTTATTGTTACCTCGTGAACCTCTACTAATTACTGCTCCACCACTACTTCTACCATTTGATGAACCTCTATTGATTACAGGTGGTGAGGAACTCCTTTGAGGGGGTGAAACCCTTGGAGGATTTGGGTTATTACGAGGTACATTATAATTTCTTATATTGTTGTTGTTAATTCTATTATTACTATTGTTTTCTACTCTATTGTAGTTTCTGATTCTATTATTATTGTTAGGATTATTGTTTGGGTTTTCATAAGTTCTAACTCTTACACCAGATGCATTTTCAATCTTTCTAACAAATCTATCAATTAAATTTGGTTTATCTTTTATTACAACATCAGGATTGTTAGAAATACTTGGTCTACCTCTGTTGATTCGTATGTTAGGATTAGAGATGATATTATTCGTTCCACCTCTACTACTACCATTTGGAGTTACAACAACGTTAGAACCTCTTCTACCATTTATATAAGCAACATTTCTTCTATCTCTATGTTCCCATGCATAATCGTTCATTCTATTTCTCCAATTCCAATTGTTGAATCCATATCCATAGTTCCAACCTGGTCTATGATAGAATGGGTCTCTGTTCCATCCCCAATTGTTCCAATAACTCCAACCATAGTTGAATGGATATCCTGCTGACCAGTTCCACCAAAAATCATGTCTGTTCCAATAGAAATCCCAAGATGAGAATCCATATCCATTTCTGAACATTCTATTTCTCCAAAAGAAATCTTGATGCCAGATATAATCTTGATTCATAGCATACATAGAATAGTTCCATCTAAACTTGTTATCGAATCTGAACTTTCTATCTAAATCAAACCTATTATCTATTACATCTACCCTAAGAGTATCACCTGAATCAGTAACTCCATAGATAGCATCATATTGTGCGGCTGTGTTTAATGTAGTGTATTTCCATTGTACACCACAGGATGTTAATAAAAATGTAAATAAAATTAGTAAGTAGTATCTCATATCTATAAATATGAGATTTTAATGTTTTATATGTTGAACTCTCCAACGAACATCCTTGCCTCTTAACATTTTCTTAGTGGCATCTACGTTCTTTTTAGAATCATCAGCGAAGTAAATATCATCATAACCTTCATTATCAATCTTATCTTCAATCCAATCTGCTTTATCTTTTGGATTGTTAGATGCTAATGCAGTTACATAAATCTTACTCATATTAATACCGATATCTTTGAGATATTGTCTAATCGGTTTGTGTGCTGCTCTTGCAGTGAGAATATGAACTCCATCACCACCACTACTACTAACAACTCTACGAAGTACTTTAGTTATTTTTTTGATTTCATCAGGATTTTGAACTTTTGAGAAATCAGAGAAATCGAATTCATCACCTGGTTTTTCATTATAAACCGCATATTCACCAGGTGTTAATTTTTTCTTTTTACCATTGTTGGTAACATAAATAAATGATGTTGTTTTAACCAAAGTATCATCAAAGTCAAAAACTCTGAGTTTCTTTGATTCTACAAATAAACTTCTTGCTATCATATCTTTTAATTTAATCATTTTTACTTTTGTGTTTATGTGGAAAATCTAAATTTGTAAACTCTAACTCTGGTAAAAAATTTACTATTTTATCAGAACTATCTGTATCTATATTATAAACTAATAATCTATTAGATTTATCTCCAACAAAATATTCTTCTACTACCTTTTTATGATAAAACCATTCAGATTTCCAATACTGAATTATATCTATCTTATTATTAAGTATATGGCCAAAATCTAAATTAGAAAAATATGGACGAGATGAATACCAATTTTCTCTACTTTCTAACCAATCATCAATATTTCTAATATTATAAATGAATTTTGAATTTGGATATTGTTCAGCAAATACTTGAAATTGTCTTTGTACAAATTTTATATCACTCCAAAGTACTACATCATCAAATCCATAACAAAGTAAATTTCCTTCAGTATGATTTTTTATAAAATTTATATCCCATATCTGATTATCCCAATGAACAGATTTGTGTCCATTTTGTGCAAAAAAATCACAAAGAGATAATGTTCCACATCTATTAAATCCTATCTGAAATACTTTCATATACTTAACGTTAACATACTAATATACGAAAAAAATATGAGAAATCCAAACTTTTTAACAGTTTTTTAACTCGATAAATGATTAGAAAGATATCCTGCAATTCTACCGGCTTTTATTTGGAAATGTTCCCAATCATCTTTTGTAAGTTTTCTTTTTCTACCTACAAAATCAATTCCTATATTTCCAATGTACTTATTATCTAATGTAAATAGTGGTACTAAGAATGAAGATTTTGTACCAACTGATTCTGCTGCTCCTTTTAATCCATAGGTTGCAGTTTTTGGGTCTGAGAAGTTTGGTATGAAGATTCCTTGTCCTTCCATCATATGTTCAAACGCTTTTGGATAAAGTGAACAAGGTATATTATTAAATGTATGAGATACTGAAGAAACTCCTGCTTTGGTTACTTCATAAAATATTGAGAATTTTTGTATTGATTTACCAGTTGGATAAAAGTTACCACCATTATGAAATTGTGCAATCCAAACTCTATCTGCTTTATTCTCTTCTCGAATTTCTTCTAATTCATCTGAAATTAAAGATACACTTGAGATATTTTCCTTAACCTTATCTCGTTTCTTATCTTTTTCTTTTTGAAGGTACTTACTAATAAGTAGATATAATACAGGCCCTACTACACCAGTTAAAAATGCTCCTAATAATTCCATAATATGATAATGTTCCACCTTTTATTCTTTATCTTTATCATCGTACTCATCTAAATCTTCCATATACTGAGCAACGGTGTTAAGATAATCTGATGCCAATGTTAATTTGTGTTGTACCCAACCTTCAAGTTCTTGGATATCTCTTTTCTTGATTTCATCATAAATTATTTTAGCAGAACGGACTGATTCTTTTAAAGCAGAAAGACCCATTCCCACCTCGTGGTCATCTGCCTCATTTACTGATTCTTTTTTTAGACCAGTAAGTTTTTCAAACTTTTTCTTATCGATTTTACCAGATAACAAATCTAAAACATGCTTGGTAATATCTTTACCTGTTTTTTTGTTTACAACCTGCATTTCATTTACAGAGTTTTCTTGAGGTTTAAATGCATTTGCATAAGGATTAGAATAAACCTTACCAAGTTCTACTGACTTACCTTCCCAATTAATTTCTGATAATATGTTTTTTAATTTTGATTTCATTATTTGATACTCTTCAAATATTTAAGTTCTTCCTTAGCACCTTTATGTTTGGCGTATCTATCTAAACCAAATGATAACATTATACCAATTGATATATGAAGTCTTGCATTTTTTGCTTTAGGATATTTTCTACCATATGGAGATGAATCAAACCAATCTAACATAGCTTGTGCCATTTCTTTAGATACTTTAATTCCTTCTACTTCTTTAGTATTGCCTTTAACAACTTGTTCTAATCCTTTTTTAGCGGATATTTCGTTCAATAAGTTTGTAAGTTTAATCATTTTATTCTCCTTTAAAAATCCTTATCAGATGCTAATTTAGCACTATTCTTTTTATAAAAATCAACTAATGTTTTTAAATTCTTAGGGTCAATTGTTACTTCATGTCTACCAACTTTATCTTTTACTATAAGTGAAGGATTGTATTCAAATTGATTTACAGCACTTTTTGCTTTAGCTGATTGGAAAAATCTAATTACTTCTTTTACTCTTTCTCTTGTAAATGGAACACCCTTTAGATAAAATAATCCTGTCATAGAATCAAATCCCATTGCCATTTCGTTTACTACTGATTCACCTTTATACTCTGCGTTTTTGTACATACCACTTACCTTATCATCAAGTTCTTTTGCTAATCTTTCTTTTTCTTTACCAAGTTTTTTAAGAAGTTTTATAAATGGTTCTTTTTTATCTGTGTGTTTGTTCTTTTTGTAGAACTCTAATGCTTTAGCAATATCATCGAAATTTTTTTGTTGAGCTTTAGAAATAGCATTAACACTTCTTTCTCGAATCATATTTTTTATTTCTTCTTTTAAATCTGATAATTTCATAATATTTTCGTTTCTTTTCTTTTTACCTGCACAATGTGCTTTTTGACTAAATCCTTTTGGATTGTTACAATCTATACTTTTTTTATACTTGTTACTCCACCCCATATACAATATAAATATAAATGTATTCTTGTATAAATATTAAATTTTGTGTTTTATATGTTGATAGAGAGAATTTCCAATTTCTTCACCTAATCGTGAATCAGATGGATAATGTGCTCTTCCTATATTTCTACTATATGATATTCGTTTACCTGCTTCTATAAAAGCATCTGTGTTGATTGGTAATTTAGTTTGGAGTACTTTACCTACTAAGATACCTTGTGCAGAATGACCTGATGGGTAAGAAGGGGTTTTCATACTTTCAAGTACATTCCCACCCAATTTCATATTATAAAGTGATGCTAATTGAAATGGTCTTGGTCTATTATGTATATATTTTAAATCTAATATAATACCTGCTGATGATTTGAGTAAATTTTCTACTAACTCTTTTGGGTATTCAACATTGTTCTCTTTACAAACTTGTTCAAATACTTTTTCAATATCATCATGTTCCTTAACATATCCATCATCTTCAGGTAAATCTGATAGATATTGTAGTTCATTATAAACTATCATTGAGGTATTTTTTGGAGGGGATTTTACTTTGTATTTAGAGTAATTAAAATCTTTGAATAAACCATCTTTAATTGATTCAATCTTTTTCGCATGCTTTTTCTTAACACCATCTTTGGTGTAAACGGCATTCTTAATATCTCCGATATTTTCTTCTGTGAATATGAACATACTACTATAAATATATAGTCAAATTTATTTTAGTTTTTTATAATGTGATTATAAAATAATTCTCCAAGAATTTTATGTGCACTTTCTCCAAAGTGCATATCATCTACTTCATTATTAGTTTCTTCAAATATTCTAAGTCCTCCCATTTCAAAAACAGGATTAAAAACTGTATGTTCATCGTTTTTACTTAATATGTCATTTAAAAGATATGTTGAATCATTTAAATCTATTAATTTATGAAAATGATTATCAGCAAACCATATATAAAATTTAAATTCTTTGGATTCAGAATATGATTTTATAAACTTTAATTTATTGAGTACTTCCTCTTTATATTTATCATTTGTTCTTTGTAATGCAATAAATTCAGAAATGTTTAGAGGACAATATGAAGTATCTGTTTCACTGTTAACATCCACCCATTCATTTTGGTCATCTACTAATCTAAATCTTTCTATATATGGTACTTCATATACTACATAATCTCCTTTTTTGATTTCATCGGAAATTTTGCAAAAAGAATCGAACACATAATCAACTCCCTCAGCTTGTTTACCAAAGTTATTTAATTTTAAATTTAACTTAGAAGATAGTACTTCTGGCCATGTAGCTGGAAACGATTGATTTCTATAATTATAGTATCTATCATAAAAATGGATTTCAGATGGTGGAGTATTTTTTGGTGATTTACTATAAGGAGCCGTATAACTACACCCAAATGTATAAAGAGTATTCATTAACTATTTTTTAAATTTATTCCACAAATCTATTGCTGTAGATGTGATAGATTCTACACCTTTACCAACTTTTTTTGAGATTTGTTTGGCCAAAGGTTTGGGTAATATTTTTTCTAATTGTTTCTTTGATTTAGATTTAGCAACTAAACCACTTCCCTTTTCAATTATTTTTTCTTTAAGTTTTCCCATACATTCCTTTTTTCTAATTCTCTTCTTATAACTTGTTTTTTTCTTTTATAAGAAGGAGATTCATATAATTTTATTAACTCTTCGGTAGATGTATTAGTAGTTGTATAGTGCTTCCATACCCACTTATTGGTCATTTTACCTTTTGAATCTCTTAGGTAATCTTTTGTACTTGGTTTTATTTTTACAGGCATTTTATTTATCTAACCACTTAAAAAATCTATTCATTATGAACCAGAATGCAACAAAGATTCCGATTACTTTCAATAGAAGTATGAGGTTTTCCATTTCCTATAAATATTAATATATTTGTATAAAAGTATTTTTTATAACACCCGATGAGTTAATTAGTTCTAATTTCAACAAATCATTAGGAAGTGATTTAGTATAAATCTTTCGTGTATTCAATTCAAGTGTAGGTAAAAATGATTCTTTTGTAATAACAGAACCATCTTTTGATATCACTAAATGATGTTCTTCTTCTGATATTATTTCAAAAGAAAATTCTTGTCCATCTGTTACCGAAGATTGTGATTCTTCAAATATCATTTCGTATTGTGGTAGTGGTTCTACAATCATCAACTCTTCTGGTTGACAAGATAATATAACGAACAATATTAATGCTATATACTTTCTCATTTTATTATGTGGGATACTCCACCTCCATCTTGTTTAACTAATTCTGATTTTAAAACCGATAGTAATCCTAATGTAGATTCAAAAGTTTGTTGTGGTGAAAAGTAAATCTTATATTGTACACCACCATTTAGATTTTGAGAACCATCAGTAGATATAGAACCTAACTTTATGTAGTTTGTTCTTTCCGCTGAGAATGATTGTAAGTTAGAACTATTCTCTATCTTATAAAACTCCACTCTACTATTATCATATCCTATTCTAAATTCAGAACCTACAATGTTATGATTGTTTTGTGGTACATCTAATGTTACCACAAATTTATCTTCTTCCTTACTGATATCTAATAATACTTCTAATTCATTTGATTTTTGAGAATATGTTTTTCTAGCTGATGTAGATTGTGCATTAGATGAACTTGTTGTTTGTGGTGCAGAATGTGAAAGATTTACATCACCTATAAATGAAACTTTATATTCTAAAGTTTGTATCGTATCTATAACACTAAACGTAAACGATGTTGATGGTGATTTATTTGCTTGTGTTTTCCAATTAGAGGTTGTGGTATTATCGTATTCTGATTTAGGAACAATTCTCATTATCTCTGATAGATAACCATTAAAAGGAGTATCACCACCATTTAAGAAAGCCAATCCTATTTGACTATCTTGAAAATCAAATGTACCATCTTGATTAACATCTGAGTTTTGTAATTGAACCCCATTTAAATCTCCTTTATATCCACCGAATATTCCACCACCTGCCAATTCGTTAAATCCTGCAACTACATCTGCAACCGTAATATAATCATCCATAAATTCTTCTGCTGTCCATTGT
>Ga0213868_10000499_pt1 | contig 36901 bp, 27 predicted proteins | sample PICome_9_FD_160087 | JGI IMG/M metagenome (GOLD analysis project Ga0213868, IMG submission 160087) | Coastal seawater microbial communities near Pivers Island, North Carolina, United States - PICO127 | ecosystem: Environmental > Aquatic > Marine > Coastal | place: USA: North Carolina...
GGGTTCACAGGCAACAATCGCCGGTTATTTTTGGTATGGTCTAAGTGTATATCCTACTTATGCATTCTTCAAATTTTGGTTGGAGCACTTTGCTTTTTCTCCAGCATTTGCTGCAGCCAACGCAGATGGCATCGCCTTCGGAGCTGGAGTTATTGCCGCTATAATTGCTTCCATTGGATTGACTCCTATTGAAGCATGTCGCATTCGCTCCGTCTCCGAACCAGAGCTTTTTCGACCTCTCGGTCTAATTGGCACAGCTCAATATCTAGCGAGAGAGGATTCTATTCTTGGATGGAGGACTCTATATGCTGGATTATCTTCCCTTATGATTCGACAAGTGATTTTTGGCGGAATCAAGTTTCTCGCTTTCGAGAGAGCATGTGAAGCATTCTTTGTTGCATGGCCAGCACTTCGTGACACGACAGCTTCATCCTTGTTCGTCACAGTCACAGCTGGAGCGTTAGCTGGTGCTCTGAGTAGTATTGCTAGTCAACCAGCCGATTCAATTTTAACATACATTGCAAAGAATAAACGTGAAAATGAGGATTTAGGCGTCTTTGAAGGATGCAAACTCATGATTGAAAATGAGGGACCAAGCAGTTTATTCCGTGGTTTAGGAAGCAGGTGCATATGGGCATCTGCGATTATCTCGGGTCAATTTCTACTGTATGATATATTTAGAAATGCTTTGGGCATTAGCACGGAAGACCTCTCTCAAGTATTTGAAGTTCTGATAGCAAACAAATAAAAATTACAAATCATAACTATAGAGACTAGGCACGTATACACTAGGCGTATAGATTGGTATTATAAGGTTAGAGTATAGTATCTAGGATGATAAAGTTTCACAGTAATTTGAATTTGCAAACCGTTTCAGGCTGGTACTATTTAGGGATTAGGAAACGCGGTTTTGATGTCACAACTTCGCTTCTTCATTCTCCTCTTCCGCGCGGTTCGCGGGATGCAGAATGCAGACGAAATACGGCATCAGCAATCAATCAGAGCAGATTCGTTCATACTGGATCTCAAGATATTCGGCGACCAGATTACCAATAAAACAAATTGTAAAACTTTAAAATGAACGAAAAGTACTACGAAAAAGGCTCTGAACGAATCTCAGAAGTGACGGCTGTCCTTCTGAAGAAATTAGAACAACGAAGAAAACTTACATCACATTCCGAGCGTCTTGTGATCGTTTTAGTTGGACTCCCTGGTAGAGGAAAATCATTCATCGCGAGAAAGCTTCAGAGCTTTCTAACATGGCGTGGAAATGATTGTACAGTGTTCAACGTTGGTAAATACAGACGACAAGTACAAGCCGACTATAATGCTCAGCAAGAGAAAGACGTCCCTCAGAAGAGTGTACGAGATGCTATCGGTGCATGTGACGCTAATTTCTTTGATAGTCACAATCCTCAAGCTAATGAAATGCGGCAAAAATCAGCAGAGTTAGCGATGAAGGATATGCTTCAGTGGCTTGATGAAGAGGATGCTATTGAAGATGCCAACATGGGCAGAGTCATTGACTTCGGTTCAAAAGCAAACGTGATAAGAAGTCGTATAGCCATATTCGATGCAACAAATTCTACAGTTGCAAGAAGGCAGTGGGTTCTTGAAGAGTGTACTGATCCCGTGAAGCGTAATGGAAAGAAAACGGGTTGTATTTTCGTTGAGAGTATTTGTGACGACCAAGAGTTACTTGACGAAAACTTTAGATTCAAAGTACAAAATAGTCCCGATTTCCAAGGAATGACAGAAGAGGAAGCTATCGCAGATCTTCGACGCCGTTGCCAGAAGTATGAAGAACAATATGAGCCTGTTGCGGATGATAAGCAATCGTACATCAAAATCTTCAATTTGTCTTCCAAGCTTCTCGTCAACCACATCTATGGTAGGATGGCAAAAGTGATTGTTCCGTCTCTCATGTCTTGGAATATTGGATCTCGTCCCATCTATTTGCTGCGAGCTGGACAGACTATGGACGAAATCCCCGATGGTACCACTATGACTCGTCCGACGCGAGGAGAAAAACTTGGAGCTAAGGGTCTCATATTTCAGAAGCGCTTGGCCAAGTTCATTGAATCTGAAGGCCTCGAATTCGCGAAGAAAACTGATGATGCTTTGAAGATGGCATTTGCTCCTAGACACAGAGAGACTGGTACTTCAGTTAGCGGTATTGCAAGAGACACCGCTGCTTGGTATCCTGAAGACGATGAAGTGAAAATGAAAAGTGTCCCTTTCCATTGTCACGTCATGTCCTCAACCTTACCCCGAGCAATTGAAACTGCTACGTGGGATAGCTTGCCGTTCTATATTCACGAGCTTCCTAATTTAAATCCTCTTGATAAAGGGGATTTTTCGAATATGGAACTTGAAACTATCAAGGAACATCATCCAGAATGGTATGCACAGTTAGAGAAGGACCCATTTCTGACAAGGTTTCCAGGTGGAGAATGTTATGCTGACTTAATTCATAGGCTGGAAACATGCATTATTGATATGGAACAACAAGTCAATATGGTATGCGTAGTGAGTCACGTGAGTGTACTCCAGGTGCTTATTGCTTATTTTCGTCGCAGCCCGATTCATAAATGTACTTCCATTGAAATACCTCTTCATTCCGTGGTGAAGTTTACGCCTGTGACAGGTGGTGGATGGACAGAATCAATTTTCAAACTTTGTCCAGAAGATGATGACACTGACATCGAGCAAACAGCATCTGATGAATGTAAGACTCCTATTTGGGGGGACCACTCAAGAGTGCACAATTCATCGTCAATAGCACAGAAGTCTCTTCTCATACCGCCAATTATGAAACAATATCAAGGAATGTCTTTGTCACCAGCTGGGACAAGTCCAAATGTACCCGACAAAACACTCAACTCAAACAAAATATACAGAGCGATGGATACATTTGACAAATACTAATTCATATTTTTAGTTCTATATTCATACTTGATTTTCACGTAGTGAACTTGTTATGACTGAGCTTCGCATGCGATATTTTGCTGCTTCTTTGTCCCAGTCAATTCGAACCCGTAGGAATAACAAGCCGAGAATTCCTGATGAATAAATACCTACAGTAAAACCCCACCAGAGACCCGCGACACCAGTTTTAGCTACAAATGTCAGCAAGGCACCGACGGGTATGGCCAGGACCCAAAATCCTAATATATTCAATTTGAAAACGAGCTTTTGCCGACCTAAACCTCGCATGGCTCCACCCGTATTTGCCTGCACAGCGTCACCCAACATAAAAATACACATTAAAGGTAGTAACAGTGAAACCAAATCGGATATTTCATCATCACTACTAAACAAATGTCCGAGTTCGTTTTTAAATCCCATCACAAATCCAATCAACACGAGCTGCAAGCCAATATTAATGCCATAACTGATAATACAGGATCGTTTCGCATCACTCGGTCGGCCTTCTCCAATCAGTTGACCTACACGTATTGATGTAGCTATACCTATAGCAAAAGGAAAGCTCAAGAATATAAATGTTGATATTGTCATTGTGATGATATGTGCATCCAAAGGGACTGTACCAAGTAAACCTGCAAGTATCGTCGTGACTTCGAAACTCCAAGCTTCAGCACTGAACGAAAAGGCACCAGATATTGCAAATTTGAAAAACAAAGACCATATCTCTTTACTGAAAGTAGCAAGTTTTGCAGAAGGAAAAGTATCTTTCAACGATCCATTTTTGTTCCAAAGAATGTATGCAACAATCATAAACATTTGAAGCCAGCGAGTGACTGAAGTTGCCACGGGCGCACCATATAATCCATAATCAAGTTTATAAATCAATATCCAATTAGCTAAGACATTCACACCATTTGATAAAATGCCGATATAAATGGATGGTGCAAGAATATTTTGTGTTTGAAGGTATTTTGTCAACAACTTGAACGCATAGAGCGGCGGAAGGCCAAGTAGGAGTCGGTATGAAAATTGACCAGCTTCAGACGAAAGCTCATGATCTTGTCCAAAGAGAATCATGAACGGTTTGACAGCCGCTACAATTGGGACAATTAGAACTGTAGTTACAATCAAAACAATCACCATACTCGTTGCGGTCCACATGGCAAAGGATTGCAATTCCCCACCACCGAAAGATTGAGAAAGCAAGGTATCTATGGCTGTCATAAATCCCATCATGGTTGTATTCCATAAATTGAACCATACAGTTGCCAAGGCAGCAGCAGCTAAATCTTCTTTATTGGGTAGATTTCCAACAAATGCAATATCAACGACAGGCATCGTATTTTGAAACAATTCAGATATCATGATTGGTAAAGCTACGGTGATAATATTTACAGCATGGTCTCGATTAGATAGCTTCGATGTTTGCTTCAGTGAACCATTCACTTCCATATCCGCTGGATCTTTGTTGGTTTCAGTGAAGCTACCTATTACTCTTTCATTCTGATTTTCTTCTGTATTGCTCAATGTTGTCAATCCTTCTTCTAAGCATGATTTTTCAACGGATTCCAAACAAACATTTCCTTCATCTCCATCTTGTAATGGCATGGAACGATGTAAAAAGTATCAAGAGAAAGTTTTTCACGAGATGTTTTGATTTTTGATCGAACACTACTTAAGTAGTTTTCCAGTCTGGATAAAAAAGGAGGGAAAGGTGTAGCGAAAGAGAGAAAGAATGAATGGTTATTACGAAAAAGGGTTCCGAGATGAATAGATGAGTACGTGGTTCCCCCCATGTGTTGTGCGCACGCGCAAAGCCCGACCTAACACGGTAATGGTAAGTTGAGGTGGGCAAAAAACCACCTGGAGTGAACGGATTACTTAGTCGTTCGTGCACCGATTGCAATTACAACAAACACCTCTTACTCTTATTTTACATTTTTAGTTACTATTCACACTCATCATCGTTTGAAAGTTTCTAGCATGATACAATCATCGGAATCGAAAGAGATTTTGAAATCCGAGAATGGAATCGTAACAGCGACGAATGGAAGTGAATCTACTCCGAGCAAGATTCTACCTACGACCGAGAGAGGTAGACCGTCTGAGATTCCATCAGAAGACGTCCATAGGAAACTGAAAGATATGGTTAGAAATAAACCGCACGGTACTGGGAATGGTACTTCGTCACTCTCGGTCAAAACTACACCAAATGTTCAGGATACCTCGTATAGAATACAACATACCAGTGACGTTTCCTCAAACTCTTCACTTACAAAAAATTCAAATCCAATCAATTTTAAATCAACGAAAGTTCACACCGAATTCGAAAATCAAGATATCAAGAATGATAAAGACGAACCTTTAACTACAACCTTTCATTTCGCATCTGGTCTCACTCTTCCTATCTCTTCCAGTACCATGTCCAATAAGCAGATGATTGCGAACGCTGGTAGGAATGCTAACGCTGGAATGAAAAGTAATACTCTACGCCCATATCCTCAATCCGGTGTTGTGTATAAGGGAGATAGTGGCGATGTACATGAGCTACTGAACTTTAGTGCGTTGAGAGACCCATCACACAATGTCGAAGCGACTCAAGCTGAAGACGCAAAGAAGAAGAAACTTGCGCAAGAAAAAATTCTAGAATCCAAGAAAAGTGCAGCTCGTGCAATGTTGGGCATCCAACCGACTTTGAAAGGGAATGATTATAGAATTCTCAAACATCTGAGGATTCAGTTGGAGTCTGTTTCCAATATTGAAAATTGTATTACCAACGAACACGAAGGCAAAACTGTCAGGATTGCATTTGATCCTGATTATTTATTCATGACACATGATATGGGTATTCAATTTCTAAAAGATGTTTATGCTGTAATTCAGGATGAAATCTCTAAATTGAACGATGCCTCATCTTCTCCTGGTTACAAAAGTCGATTTTTACAGGATAGTATGTCTCAACAGAAAGACACTAGTATGCAGTCTATTGGATTGATACCTCAATGGCTTCAACCATGTTTGAAAAGAAAGGATTCTGAAGTGTCTTTGCTACTGACCATTCTAGGCAGACTAGAAAATGCAGTTTTACAAGCGTATGACATTATGAATGGAATGAACCCTAACTCGCCACTGCTATTTAATTCTGGTGTACCTGAATCTCAGCAAAAGATGTTGACTCCACCTACTACGCCGCTTTTGAAATCTTCCCGAATATCATTAGATGGATCAGTAGACTGCTTTCATACTCCTCGAGAATTTGAATCGCTTGAAGGAAATGGATCTCAGAAAGTCACACCCGATGGCAAACTGAATTCCACCTATGATATCCCTGCCGTTCTATCAAAATTAACAAATGAGAGGAGCTCTTATTTACGTAATCTATTCAAGTCAAGAGATGCAATGGCTTTAAAGCCAAGCACTAAGGAAAACTTTGATATACAAACTCGACTGTCTACAGAATTAAAGATCAATGATCTACTTTTAGTTCCTGTCGGTGCTCAATGCTTTGAAAATGACACTTCTAACAGTGAAAAATTAAAAGAAATGATTGGCATTTGGAATAATATTATATCATCAGCAGCGAAATTGATAAATTACTCGGCTTGCACGGATGGTACGGAGTACTTGGAGTTTTCAGGTGACGGTGAAGTCTTTGAGCTATTTGCGGATGACGGTTTTGATGCAAATGCAACCAAAAAGAAGAAAAAGAAGAAAAAGAATAAGAAAAAGGTATGTTTGATATTTATTTATGATCATAATGAAAAAAGTTCTATTTTGATCTAACTTTGTCCTTTTTGGCACCGAAGAAAAAGCATACAAATTCTAGCATCGAGAATGCCGTCGATGATTATACTGTTTCAAATTCTGGTTCAAATGAACTCAAAGAAGCTAATTACGATTCATCAGTTCAGAACGAATCTGCAATCGATGCAGCGGTATCTCTACCCGTGAAAAAAGAAGAAGATTGCAAGACGAATACTAAAATTGACAGTGAAAATATCAAATCTGCTCCTTTAACAATTTCCGAAAACAATTCATCGAATAATTCGAGTCACAATAATTCCAATGATGGTGAAACTGAAAGTGAAGCTAAAGATGATCTGAACGACAACGACGGATGGGAAACAGTCGAACACAAAGCTACTGTTAGGTCGAAACGAGCATCGGCCAATGCAAAATTGTCCGAGAAGAATTCACAAAATCACACCAGTAATGCCACAGGAAATACAAATGGGGGCCGGAAAAGAAAAGGTCATAGACGTCGGAACAGAAATAAAGATAAAGAGAGTGGGAAATCTTCACAAGAAGTAGCTGATTCCGAGGCACTCAAACGGATGACGGGCACAAATGGAGATAGTAAGAAGAAGTTAGAGTCTGTGCGACCGTTAGTGCCTGTACCCAACAAGGGGACACAAGTGACCAGCGGATCTGGTTCAAGTCAACAAAGTCGACCATTGAAAGATGTTTTGATGAGCAATTTGCCTAAGGATGACTCAGTGAACGTTTCTACATCGATGAAACTTGCTGACGCTGTTCGCACAAACATCGTGAAGTCATCTAGAACAGCAGTCACTGATCAAACTACTGCTTCTACTGGCCCTGATACCATTTCTGCTGCATCTAAATCAAGGCCAATCCCAATTGAATCTTCTCGAACACTTAATAGAGCCACACAATTACCTCAAAATAATTTAAATGGACAAAGATTAGAGTCGGCAATGGCAGAAACAAAAGAAAATTCCAGCAGTTCAAGCTCCACAGATGAAACTGGTACTAGAAGAACTATATCAATGGCAAAGAACTCGGTTCCACCATTCTCAACCCTTGTAGGCCCTAGCAATATGAATAGTGCTGATTCATCCGTCGCATCAAGTTTAGAAGCTCCACACGCCACTAGGCATGGTGTTCATCATCACCATCAAAAGTCACCAAAAGAAGATGACGTGGGATATCATCTTCTGAAGGTGTGTGAAAAACTCTCGAGTGACATGGATGTGTTTATGACCCGCAGAGCATTGGCTTTAAACGTGAGACGACGAGAAAGACGCGACCTTCTTGCATCTTTGCAAGAAACAGTACAAAACATTTGGCCTTCTCGGTGTAAAGTCGAAATGTATGGAAGCTGTGCAACTCGTCTTGATTTGCCATCCTCAGATTTAGATGTTGTAGTTTGTGGTTTGGGTCGAATGGACACGGCGTCTGTTACACCTCAGGAAATTCCTGAATTAGGAAATAGTCGCTCGTTTTCCCCAAGACACGACAACCCAAGTACCAACTATCACCATCAATACTATATTCCTTTGTCTGAAAATGGAAACCGTGTGTTACGACTTGCAGCTGAACTGGAAAAAGTACCATGGGCAGTTCAGGTGAAGCCTATTCCTACTGCGTCTGTTCCAGTGATAAAGATTCTTGCCGATCCGTCAAGATTACCAGGAAGCCGACAAATGGATTGGATCCTTCACCAACAGCATTTGGCAGTAGCAGCAGCTGAAATGAACTGCGCTAAAGTGGTTCCCGGTCAACATGAATCGACGGCAAAGCAGAAAACCAGAGCTTCTCCACGAAGTAGTGAGGACAAGCTTGGCAATTGTACCTCAACCGGTGTGCTAACAGGCGTACCACCAAATACCACACCATATCAAAATACATGGAGAGGTGCAGATGTTATGAATGGGCTTCTGTCACTTGATATTACATTTGAAGGGCCCGAGCATGGTGGCCTTGGGTCAACTGCATTTTCTGCCCGTGTTGTTCAGGAAGCGTGCAATGAAACTGGTCTTCCTCCGGAATGCACACCCGCTGTCAAAGTGCTCATGGTCATAAAAGAAATGTTAGCCCAAAGACGACTCAATGAACCTTTTTCTGGGGGATTGTCAAGCTATGCTATTTTATTGCTGGTTGTTGCTGTGATAAAAGAAAGGAGAATAATTCGTAGAGAAATGGACCGAGTGGAACAACAGCAACTTGCTGTTACTTCTCAATGCGTCGGGGTTCATTCTGAATCACCAATCGATAGCACGAAGAAGGGCGTTAAAACTTCACCAGAAAGTAATTCATCTGCGTCCCCAGAGTCTGCTATAACGAAAAGTACCTCATGGGCGGCCATAGCCATGAAATCTTCTGATACATCCCGGAAAGACAACGGACATGATGCTAAGCCAAGACCTCAAGATGCAAGCAGTCCGAAGTCTGCCGAGTTGGAAACTCGCTCTACAATGAATGTGCGAGACGATGACGTCGATGAATCAATTCACGATACTACATTGTTTCCTCAGGGTTCTAATGATGTTCTGGAAGTTTTATGCTCTGGAGAGCCAACTGCTGGAAAGCTTCTTATGCACTTTCTTCTCTTTTATGGTCGACATTTTGATGCTGCAACCACTTGCATAGATGTCAGCGGTACTCATCACCCTGATTACAAGAAAGCCAGAAACAAGTTACAAACAATTTCACACTTATCACCCTATGTTAATCGCAAACCTGGTGGGACATATAATCCTACCACAGATGTCTACACTGTTGATCCTATTATAATATATGACCCACTCGAAGGATCCGAGTCAAATAACGTTTCTCGTACGTGTTACGCATGGGAAAATATTAGATGGACATTTGAGCAATGCTACAATACGCTTTCAGGTGTTGTGGAACTCGGAGCTGGTTCTAGAAATGATAGAAACCGTAGCAAATCATGGCCTGTTCAAGGTAACGGACAGGCTGCAGATCACGATGATCTATCTGTTCAACCATTACTCGAATTGCTATTGTCTTTTTAACGTGCACAATCTATTTTACAAATATTTTTCAAAAATACATACATAATTTATAAACATATATATCTACTTTCTACTATTTTTTTGTTTTCATCACTGATTTTACTACAAACATCCAAACTTGCGTCTACACGTACTAACCTTCTTCTCAAGGCCCATAATTTGAAAAATACGCAATGAGAACCCTTCGGCAAGAACTTCAACAAAGCTTGATTGTGTAGATTTTCGCGATGACATAAATTTTATTCTATTGAATTCCAAAAACGCAACATTATGCAAATAACTACGTTTATGCTGTTGATGAACCTCCCAATACCATGGGGAGAATCCTTCACTGTTTCTTTACGACGAAGCTGTCGTATGCTAGGCACCAACATGAATATGCAGACTTCTGAAGATCGAGATGTGAAGAAACCGAACACAGTTCCAAAAATTAAAACAGTGATTCCGGATGGTGAAGACCCAACTGATCGTGAAGAATCTGATTTTCACCATCATGATCTGCCAACTCCATCCATCGAAAATGAATTGCTCTTGAAAAAATTTATCAATGAAATCAACAAGAAAGATCGTGGTCTTGTCATCGAAGAAGAAGTAGAAGACTTCGGCGAGACATTGGATTTACTCCTTGATAAGACTTTCGACACATTTGAAGATATCGGTTTCATGTACAACCGAATGATGAAGGAGAAAGAAATCAGGTATGGTCCTGATACATTGGAAGAGTGGAACGAGAACCTTCCCCACAAACCTAGGGTTCTGGTTGTGGGAAGTGGATGGGCAAGTCATGCATTCATCAAATGTTTAAATACTGAAAAATATAGATCTCTTGTTGTCAGTCCAACAAACTACTTCGTATTTACCCCTATGTTGGCTTCAACGTCAGTCGGCACAACGGAGACCCGTTCTATTATAGAAGCGACGAGAGATTCAAATCCCTTTTCGAGATTTCTCGAAGGCAGAGTTTTGGACTTCGATCTCGAGCGAAAAACAGCAAAAGTGCAACTTGGTGAAGGAGATATAATGGATGTTAGCGATGACTCTGGCGAATTGATTGACATTCCGTACGATATCTGTGTGTACGCTGTGGGAGTTGGCCCCATAAGTTCATCACTTCGAACACCCGGTCTTTCAAAAGAAAATGTTTACTTTCTGAAGACTGTAAACGATGCAAAAAGGTTGAAAAAGAGAGTGATAGATTTGCTTGAGCAAGCGAGTCAACCGGGACTTTCAGATGAAGAAAGGAGGAAAATGTTAACTTTTGTTGTCGTGGGTGGCGGCCCTACTGGGGTTGAATATTGCGGAGAGCTTTGTGATTTCTTAGAAGATGTAACGAGCAAAGGTAGAAGGGGGATAAATAGAGGCGTCGGCCCATTTGCGAATCTTGCAAAGCTGACAAGTATTAAGTTGATTCAAGGAAATGAAGATCTTTTGCCTATGTTCGACAAAAGTCTTCGCGAGTCCGCTAAAACAGGTCTGATGGAGAAAGGTGTCGATGTTATGACGAGCACAAGTGTATCTAGGATTGAGGGAAAAGACCAAATAGTTCTTTCCTCTGAATCTGGTGAAACCAAAGTAGATTGTGGGATTATTGTCTGGGCGGCTGGTACAAAACAGCTGAAGATAACTGAGAGTGTAATCAACAATCTCGACGAGTACGCAATCAAGCAGGGTTTTGAGACAAAGCCATCACAACTATCGGTTCGAGGAAGGATTCCTGTAGACAAATGGTTACGCGTCATTTCGACTCCACCGGGTTCTATGTTGGCGATGGGTGATGCTGCTTGTCCTATCGATTCGAAGGACCTTCCACAAACTGCTCAAGTAGCTGCTCAGCAAGGAGCTTATATTGCTCGTCTTCTCAATAGAGAGTATGATCTTACTGGTGATGGTTCTTTTGACAAGGTTGACTTGTGTCTAGGTCCACCCATTAATAGAGATGCCGAGGCGGGTAACACTCTTGCATTACAAAAGTTGCGTGGGCGGGTAAAAGCCAAACCATTTAAGTTCCTTAATCTAGGTCAGCTTGCGTATACAGGTGGAGGGCAAGCACTTTCCCAGGTTGAACTTGGAAACAAAAAGATTTTCAATCAAGCCGGAAGTGTAGGTTTCCTCCTATGGCGCTCCGTTTATATTGTGAAGCAAGTGAGCACTAAGACCAGATTGCTAGTTCTTTTCGATTGGTTTAAAACCAGAATATTTGGTAGAGATGTTACCAGAATGTAATCTACGCGACAGATAATATTGTATTTAATTGAATATAAACGTCTCAGATATAAAAAGTTTTTTTTTTTAAAAATAATATCTAGTATGCGTGTCGTGTATCTGCTTTGGTCATCACCTTCCCATATGCTGATGTGAGTTTTGAGTGTTCTTCTTAGAAGACTCTTTCGAATTTTACAACTACCTCGTGGCAACTTGTCATTTGTCATTTTACTTTTCTTCGAATGAGGAATTAGGAATGAGGACGGAATGAGGGCCGATGCTGACGGCTGAGGGCTATTTGAGATTTCAAGGGCTGGAGAGTGGAGGGCTGGAAGCCACTTCTTCGATCGTTGACCTCGACGGGTTGGGAGAGTGAAGTTTATCAAATACATCGCGGAAATCAACAACTTCAAGTTATCGATTTTTGGATAATGATCGAAAAATAACGCACAATGAGAAGCAAAACTCCAATACTTCGCTTCAAAACTTATATCTTCACATTTTTTTGATTACATTGTGTCTTATACTGGCAATGAGACTTTATTTTGCTCTGCTATCTCTCATTTCCTGCAATTTTCAGTTGGCTGGTGCCTATGCACCATCATGCGCACTTGTGTCAAGATTCGCTCAAAGACCTCTGACATCACGCCACCAATCTTTCGCAACAACTCATTCGACCTGCAAAAATCAAGGCCTCCAAATGATACTTCCTGTTGTAAACTATAGAAGGACTGATATTGGTTTGTTTCTATTTCCACGAAACGTAAAAAGAAGTTTCGTTGATGTATCGACACACGAAAGCGCATCTCCCAATGGAGGGGGAGAAAGTCAGAAGACCTTCCTACGAAAGGCTTATGACGCAACTTTAGGAAAATTTGTAGCATTCCTTTTGTATTTGATGGTAAGACGCATTGTCTACACATGTTGCAATCATCGTGTGCAATCTTTGTAATGCCGTTTCTGATCGATATCTATTTCTTTAGAAAATACTGGTGAAGAACCCTTTTCACAAACTTAAGAATGCTTTTAGAAAAGCTCCCATTAAAGATGAAGATAAGCAACAAGTTAATACTGATGAAGACGTTGATGAAAATATTAATGGTGAGCATGAGCAAAAAATTAATTTTAAAATTGATCTAGACAACTCGAAAGTGGTGAATCAAGAAAGTATGTGTGGAGGGGATAAGAAAGTTTATTGCAGATGTTGGAAATCAGCCACTTTTCCACTTTGTGATGGGTCACATGTAGAACACAATAAGATTAGCGGGGATAATGTCGGCCCCTTAATTGTATCGGTAGACAAAGAGCAGGTGAAAAAAATGGAAGCGAAGGTAACCGCCGTTGAAAAAGATATTGATATTGATGTTTCTACTGTCGTATCAAAGTCCACTGAGAAAAGTAGCAAAATGCCATTTTTTGCCACAGAAGTTGCAAAGTTCTTTGCACCGGAAATCAAAGAGGAGCCGAAAACAACAATACAAGAAAATCTAAAACGTTCGACTGAAAAGCAGCAAACACCAACAGGCCAAAGGTGGGCGGTATCTTCTCCAGATGTAGATTTAACTGGGAAATGGAAAATGGTGGCAACTGATCAGTTCAAAATAGATTACAACACTTATCTCAAAAATCTTGGTCAACCTTCTCTTGTTCGTTCTGTCGCAGTATCTATTGTTGAACTGACTACAGAGGAAATTTCTCAAGAAGATGAAGGTCGGAAAGTGACAATCAAGGGAATTAATCTGAGAGGTGTATGGGATAGAACTTTAATTGCATCGGGATCAGACTACTCAAGTCATCATGATCCAGACGAAGATGAGCATTTACGCGTTCCTCTTGTAACTGCTGATAAGGAGGAAGTGCAATCGGAGGCATGGTGGGAAAATAATGGAACAGTTCATGTTTCATGGCTTCGAGGAGTGAAAAAGTATGGAGGAGGAGATTTTGAATCACGTCGGTTCTTAGAAAATGGAAATCTAATCTGCGAGTCAGTCTTCCATCCAAATGGAACAGACAAGGAAAAAGCTATCATTCGTTGGGTTTTCGAAAGGATTGGCTAAAATGTTTTAGAAAGAATATATATTATGACATTCGCAGTATATTGACATTTATTTTACTGTTTCATGGTCATATCTGCATGCTGTCTATTGTGTTGATCTATGTCTTTTTACAGAACGATATCCAAACGTGGTGACTCTGTATTATTATATACTATATCATTTATGCCGCTGTAGAATCCTCTTCATATCGTTGTTCAATCGCAGAAACAATAAATTCAGAAATATCTTCTCTTTGCATATTCATCTTGGTCTCAATAGTACCATCATCAGAGACATGTAACGGGAATTCACCATTTAATTTACCTTCAGCTTCACGAATAGCATCTTTCCAACCCTCCACTAACTTCTCATGAGCGGCCAATTGTTCTGCTCTCGAAGTTTTGGTAGTTCCAACGAAATATTTCATACTGGTAAGTGGTACGTAATATAGTATCAGAAACGGTTGGAAAAAGTATCGCATCCAAGGTTTAAAGACTCCCACAATGGCTTTTACTATCGATGTGACTGAAACACCAGTCATTGTTCTCAAAGCAGTGCGAGTGGCAGTAAGACTGAATCCAGTGGTTGCTCGGATGGAAGCTCGAATAGCGGATAAGCTGATCTTTACAGGACCTTTACTCGTCTCTAGATCTTGATGCGCTTCGGTATTTGCATAAATGGATGAAAGTAATGGACTTGAGTGGTGGACTCGATTGTATGATACTTGATGAGAAGAACTACCACCATGGTAGTAATCATGTGCATGTGTCGTCAATCGAAGGAAAGAGTTGTTCTGAACTGAAAATGCATCCAGAAACGTCACATTTGCAGTAACTAATAAAATCACAATACACGTAACGATGCTGATCATGGATGAGTGTTTGGTACGTATGGTATTGTATCTTAGATTAATATAATTGTGAATTGTGACAAGAAAAGGGTAACTTCGCACTTTGCAAAAACAAAAAAACAGAAAAAGGTGTCAAAATCCAGATCCAACGGAGAGAACTATGGGTTATGAGCGAACTACACTTGCTTCTATCGAGAAAAAGACGAAAGACGAAGGACGAACAACAAGCAAAGCCAGACCTCATACCTCATCCAATATATCATCACATCCAATATCGAGATGATGATCGCTAGAGCCAATCGATTACGCCACACATTGAATCTTAGACCAGCTGTTTCTTGGTCACCATCTTTGGATAATGAAAAGCGGGAAACATCGAATGAAAAGCTATCAAATCATTGTGTTTCAATATTATCATCATCATTCTCTTGTGCACCCAACAACATTCGACATTATCATGCAACAAGCCGAAAAGAAATACTTCCTGTCATTGCTATAGGAGTTGTGGGAGTGTTAGGAATGTACTCCTTTAGGGCTTTAAAGAGAATGGATCAAGAATGGGACGATTACGAAGAAGCGAAACGGGAATATGATTTAGAACACGGGATTCAAACGGAAGAGGAGGAAACAACCACCGGCTTGGGTAGAAACGATCCATCCGAGTCTAGAGTGCCTCCCTCAAATAATATTTCTTCAAAGCAATCAATTCACTACTTTCAAAATGGCGTAATGGGCATTGATCTTGGAACTTTGAATGTGCGAATTTCACACAAAGGCAAGAACAATGACAAACCATTCATCATTGTCAATAGGGAGGGAGCTCGTGCGACACCAAATTACATTTTATTTGATACAGATGGATCATTTACTACTGGAAAGTTGGCAGGATCGAAGCTATATGAACGATCCATGAGTTCCACACCTGTTACAAACACAGGTATGATCCTACGGGGATTGGACGATGGGAACATGGAGTCATCTGTTCGAAATCATATGGTACAAGAAGTTATTTCATTGTATGCCAAGGATGCTTTGGAGCAAGCAATCGGGAGTAAGAAAATTTCATCCAACTCACTGTTTACAGCAAGTGAATCCATGGGTGGTTACAATGTAAAACCAGTGTTCACCTACGCTCCACAAGGTAACAACAACATGGATTTTTTAGATACATACAAAGAGGCTCTTAAATCTCTCTCGTTACCAGATAGTATATCAACATTCATTGCGGAACCCGTGTCGGCAATAAAAGCTGCAAAACATCATGGTTTGATCAGACCTTTACAATCAGAACCTGTGATGGTCATTGATGTGGGGGGTCTAGTGACGAGTATCAGCATTGTTCAAAATGAAAAAATCTTAGATCACCAAAGTCTTTATGGATTTGGAGGTGAAACTCTTGTTGAATCTTTAATGAACTACCTTTCGAAATCGTTTTATGGAGTTGGTTACAATGAAGTTCAAGACAAAATGGGTGTACAAAGATTGTACGATGCTTCAAAAGATGCAGTGATGGAGCTTAGTAGTGGAAGTCGAAAAAGTCTTGGTAGAGTTCAAATTAATATTCCTTATCTGTCGGTAGATGAAAAGATGCGACCGAAGCATTTGGATATCGGTGTGAGTATTAAGGTATTGGACGCTGAATTCAATGACATGATAGGAAGCAAAGTTGTCCCTCATTACGCGTCGAAGCAAGGAGTTTTATCATCGTTCACTCCCAATCCAAATGATCTCACGGGCATGATTTCAAGCATGTGTATGAAAGTATTTGAGAGTTCAGGTCAAAATCCGTTTAGTTTTCATTCAGTGTTGGTTGTGGGTGGAGGAGCACGCAGTCCATTGATTCAAAGTTCTATCAGAAAAGCTTTTGGAACTATCGCTGGCGAACAATTTGTCCAAGAAAAGTTGGTCATTCCAAAAGATGAACTTATTGAAGAGCTCACTGTCCTTGGTGCAGCTCTGTAATTTTTATCTATGAAACCACGATTAGACACCTTACCCGAAAGGGATAATTTGAAAAACCGTTGTAGAAACGCTTTCGATTTTTTATTTTGGTGTTTTTTACTTTCATAGAGATTTTTATCTCCTCATTCTTCCTTCAGTCTTCTTTTTGTATCAGATAGATATACATATTTATACGATAAAGACGAGGAACATCATTTATTTGTTTTGTTTTCGATTGGAGCATCATTTGGGTCACAGGCTGATTGAAGGTCAAAAAAACGATAATTTTGGTCGTTGTCACGTTACTTTTTGGTTGAAGTATAATTATAGATTGTAACCAGTCCATGATGAACTTTCTTTCTCGCGTTGAGCCACGAGCTCAGTGTACATCAATATCTCTACTTGTGGATGGAGACAATATTGTTCTCGAAACAGTGTTGTCTCCATTGGTCACCACAAGTCCGGCACTCACTCAATACGCCATTGACGAACTTACCGACTATATACACAGCAATATTACTGATTTCGAGGATGAGAGCTCACATTCTTATCAAGTCATACAAATACCATATGATTTAAATATTTGTTATGCCGTTATAAAAGATCAAGACTTGATTGGGCGAATCCTTTCCAGTTTTCAACCGATGAAAGATAAGAAGGATTTCGAAGCCATATCAATGGATGCCATCATTTTGTCTATTGTTTTGCAGGGGTCTAATGGAGGTGTATACCATTCCGATGGGGAGAGCATGCTTCAAGATTTGGTTGAACAAACCAAAACTCTTGATGTTTGTGCTGATAATAATACAGCTGATATTCAGCGACAGCACCTTGAGATGATGATGCTATCGTGCCTCATGGACGATAATTCACTCATCACAAATGCACAGTTTGAATCGAAATATAGTCAAATAGATGATTCAGAAGCTGAGTTGATACAAAGTGCCACCATGCGTACATTACCAAAGAGGAAAAGGTTTTCATTGGCTGAACGACGAAAGAGGAATGAGAAGGAAAACATAGAACGAGTATCACAAACTGCTGCATCCACAAGTCTAGTATCTTCAACAGCCACATCCGCAGATATAGCCAGAGTATTGACTGAACAGATGCAAGTTTTATCTATTGCAGAAACCAATCTGAATTTAGCGCAATATCAAGGAAAGGCATCCAAGCGAAATGTCAATGCTAAACTTTCCAGTGAGCGCGCATTTACAGCGGGAAGATCACCGGTTCGAGTGATTGGTCGTAAATCTGGAAGAGTGCAACACTCTGCAGTTGGCGACATGACTGGATTTGATTTCATCGAAGGAGCATCGACTTCCGATTCGAGTGATGCGACGACGGTGACTTTGAGCACAGCAACTTCATCGTCAAGTGGTTTCATGCCGAAATTATCTGGACCAAATCGAGACAAAGTATCATCCAAACGGAATACTTTGTTACGAAAAAATAAATTGCTTTCAAATACTCTGACTTCATCAATGATGGGAGCAAGCATGGAAAGAAACTTTAATCCTTTCAAGGATGAACAAGAGGAGGAAATATTCTCGCTCAAAGCGGTCGAAGAAAATGGCTATGGGAATGGAATGACATCCGTGACGGAAATCAAGAAAAAATTGCCCATGTCCTTTGCTGAGTCGCCAATGTCACCTATTCCAAGTGCTTCGTCATTGGGTCTCTTTCCTTCTCAAAATCAAAGCACAAAATTGAAACGAGTAACACCTGCCAAAAGCATCCGATCAGAGTATGTTCCTGGCTCTCGGAAGTTATTTACGATGCTTGCATTGAATGAGGATTTCACATGTTCGTACCGAAACTCAAAGATGCAGTCATTAGTGTGGATGGTACAGTGCAAGTTCAACTCAAATCAGAATCCACTGCATTTGTACCATTTTCGGTATTGGTGCGGGACAGCATGGGCCACATCGAAAAATTAGAAGAAAACACGGAACTGGTGAATGATATTTCGAAGGAGCTTACAAAGAACGAAGACTGGGAATACAAATTTATCGTCACGTTACCAAAACCAGATGTTTACTTTCCCATTTTAAAATATAAGTGCACTACAAAGGTATCACCCATCCCTTTACGTGTCCAATCCAAAGTCCGTTGTACCAACAAAAAGACACGTGTCGCCTTACAAATTAGCTCAAATCCCAGCAATACGCGCAAGTTAAGTGAACTTACAATCATAATGAGCGTTCCAGATAAAGTTCTTGGTGGTTCTGTGTCAACTCAACCCGAGGGAGGAGTATGGAGCGAAGAAGATAGAAGTGTTGTTTGGTCTGTGAAAGAACTTGGCGTTGGCGAGAAGTTTCAATTGCAAGCTCAATTCTCTGTAGTCAAAGGATTTGATGAAAACAGTGAAAAACTTTATTTCCCAGTTATGGTCCGTTGTCACTCTATGGCAACTCAATTGAGTGACATTCATTTTCAATGCTCAGATGTACCGAAAGGATTCCCTGCAGATGTATCCATGTCTTTTGCCAACAGATTTCGAATATCGCAACGGGAAGTGGAATATTAAAAAAAAAAAAGAGAGAGAAAACATCAATTTTATCAAGATAACTTGGTACTCTGATATGTTTCAAAGTCAATGATATACACATTATACATCTAAATATCATTTCTGCACTTTAAAAAATCGAGTACTCTTGCAGGTTCATCTTCTACCAATCGCCTTAATGGTCCAAAGAGAAATATTTCAGCGTTATCATCTTCTTCGCGTAGTAATATATTCTTAAGTTCATTCCACGAGAATGATTGCCATCCTTTGCATTTATGAGGTTCCATATTACGAGGTGTATCATTATTTTCCTTGTTGATACACTTTCCTATCATGAATATAGTAATATAATGTTTACTCTCCTCCGACATTATGTCATTGGTGACATGTGCAAATTCAATATCTTCAATCTCCAAACCTGTTTCTTCTACTACTTCCCTCTTTGCACATTCTTCCCAGGTTTCAAACATTTCCAAATGTCCACCTGGTAGTGCCAACTGTCCAGATCCGTGAGATCCCTGTCTAATTTGTGGGTGAGAAAGATGCTGTTTGGAACGACGAATACGGTATACGGTGTATCTTGACACGTATATTTGGAATTTGGACCTACCTAATGCCAGCGAAGACTCGAGTATGATCCTTTGGATCTTGAACAAGGACACCTACACCAACTCGAACATGTTTCTGAGTTGTTGTCATGACTACTTATCAAGAGAAGTCAGATTAACCTGTGATCTGAGAGAGATCCATTCACTATTCACTCAATCTATCAACTATCAACTCCCCTCTCTAAAGGATGTACTATCCTGGACATGGATAAACGTTTTTAACACTCTTCGTTAGTCTACAGTCTACGGTAGATGCATTGTAAACTCATCTATTCATAAACGAGTGCTCCTACTTCTTTTCAATTCTACCGACTTTTCTCCAAATCATCCTAAATCGGTTGAAAGATGAGTGACGATGAACCATCCGTGGCTGAGGCTGGTTTGATGCGTCAAAAAGTGGATAATCATGTAGATGAAGAAACGTTACGAATTATGGTTTCCACTGATAATCATCTTGGTTATGCAGAGAAGGACCCCATTCGTGGAAATGATAGTTTTGCTGCTTTTGAAGAAGTTCTTGTGCTTGCAAAGAGGCATAATGTACGTTTCCTGGTATGCTTGTATGCTTGTACGCTTTGCATTTTTTCTTCCTCGTAATCTGCACTTGGCTCAGCTTTTATCTCACAATGATTCAAATCTATATCCATCTATCTGTATATGTATTGTATTTACGTTAGTGTGATTGTGTCCTCCTTGCGGGTGACTTATTTCACGAAAACAAACCATCTAGATTAACTCTACACAAAACCATGAATATACTACGGCGTCATACCATGGGACCGAATCCAGTTTCGTTCCAGATTGTATCGGATCAAAAGGCCAATTTTCGGTCCAGTGTCAACGAATGCGTAAACTACGAAGATCCGTACGCATCTGTAGACTTACCCATCTTTTCGATACATGGAAATCATGATGATCCAACCAGAGATGGGGGCAGTGACATGCTTGCAGCATTGGATCTTTTAGCGGTTTCAAATTTAGTCAATTACTTTGGGAGGCAAGACGAAGTGGATAAAGTGCAAATTTCACCAATTTTGATTCACAAAGGAAATACCAAAGTGGCGTTATATGGAATGGGGTCTATGCGTGATGAAAGACTCAATCGAATGTGGCAGGGGAAAAAGGTGCGATTTCTTCGTCCTGTTTCAGAAGGAAGAGATAATGATGAAGATTCAGATGAAGATGACGAGGCAGAGCATTGGTTCAATGTGTTTGCTCTTCATCAAAACCGAGATTTAGGTCGAGGGAGTAAGAATTGTGTCCATGAATCTATGATTCCTGAATGGATGGGTAAGTGACAACTCCTCATTTTTCATGTTTTTAAAAATCATAATCTTCATTCCTCATTAGCACTTACTTTTTGTCATCATTATCATCTCGTTTAGATCTCGTTGTTTGGGGACACGAGCATGAATGTCTAATTACTCCATCAGAATCTGCAGTTGGGACATTCAGAATTACTCAGCCAGGTAGTAGTGTTGCAACGAGTCTTTCAGAGGGAGAGGCTATGAGAAAACACGTTGGAATTCTGGATATACGTGGTAGTCAATTCCGTCTCCTTCCCATTCCGCTTACGCAAGTGCGATCCTTTGCTGTTGGGACGCTTACTTTGAGCGAAATGAATCTAGACCCTATGGATGACAGTATTGATGATGCGATGACTGAAATTCTTGCTGAACACGTGAAAAAACTAATCAAGGAAGCTAGAGAAGAAGTTCGAGTTTTGAATCAAGAAGCCAGCTCCACCTCAGACGATGATCATGATGACATCACGAAAGAACTGCATTATCGTGTTATACAGCCTGATCAGGTACTAATTCGATTGAAGGTTGAGCACTCCGGCTTTACGACTTTGAATAATTCAAGATTTGGTTCCCAGTTTGTAAATGAAGTGGTACGTTCATTTTATGTCTGATTGTATATATACAACACATAAATTTGTTTCCAATTTGCAACATTCGTGTCACTAACATATATGACAGGCCAATCCATCCGACATATTGCTGTTTCACAGACGTCGTATTACTACTATAGCCAAGAATCCTACTAATAAAAAAGGGAACGGTAAAAAGAATAATCCTGCGAATATTTCTGATGATGAACCAATTCTTCCTGCTGACATCGAAGAGGTTCAAATAGAGGATATTGTTACTGAAACACTTGCTAAATCTGATAAGAAATTGAGTATTTTAGAGCAGGAAAAGATTGCTAATGCTGTCGAGGATTTCGTTTCGAAAGAGATAAAAGGTATACTTGGAGAGACAGTCGACAAAATAATTGCGAAGCAACAACGAAAACTCGTGAATCGTGGTAACGAAGAGAATGCACAGACCGGAGACACGAAACTGACAACTGCAACTGCTATTAGAGAAGTATGTCAAGCAGAGACTCATTTGTCCAACCGCGACAAAGACGAATCTCTTCCATCAGCTAGAAAGCGTTCCCGATCTATAAGTGACGGCAGCGTCGACGCGTCGTTACCAACTGTACCCAACCCAAGAAAAGCAGCACGTAAAAATACCAAATCTCCTCAATCCAAAAAGTCACAAAAGGCTTCGAAATCGCGAAGAGAAGACTCGGATGATGATGACGATGATGAAGTTGACTCGTCAAAATACAAGGCATCGGTTTCTTTACGTCGTCCCGCTCGCACTACAAGTCGCACGAAGAATAGATATGATGATGATGATGAGTCAGATGTGATTGTAGACGATGATAGTGATGTTGAACTCATAGAAGATCCACCACCACGCAAGAGAAGTTCCAGGTCCACTCAAGCTCGTACAAAAATATCGTATCAAGAAGATAGTGATGATGAAGAGAGCGGAGTTGGCTGGGGAACCGCTGGTTCTGCGAGATAGACAAAAACAAACAAGCATAGTAATAATCACATTCTTCAACAGCATGAACATCCGTTACAACTTTCAACTCATTCTTTTGATGAGGTACGGCGCTTCACACAACCACGTCAACAATATTTCCTAAGATACAATTTTCGTGCTGACCCATTGTAGACAGTACAAATCTTTGATTCATTAGAGATATACCAACCAGAGATAGAATGAACGATCAATCGCGAATTTTCGTTGAAATTTCCATGTCATTTGATAATTTAATAACGAGTACCGGTTACTTGACCTGAATTTAAGTTTTCGCTTGTCCCTCGTCGCTCGTCGCTCGGAATTCAGAAGTTATTCGTAGTTCGTAGTTCGTAGTGTTCCTTACAAATCAAATATTTTGTATCCTTCTTCCGAAATGAATAATCTTGAGCCCGAAGCAAAGACAACTTTGAGAAAATTAGGATTCTGCGGAGCCGATGACTCTGTTTCTCCAAAGATGCTTGCGCTGATATTCAATGCGTATCCTTTTGTGGAATTTGGTGTTCTGTTCCGTCCTGATAAAGAGGGTGAGCCAAGATATGCCTCTAGTGCATGGGTAGAAGAATTGGGTAAAGTAGCCAAAAGTAGCAATATGACTTTGGCGGCGCATTTTTGTGGATCTAGAGTGAATGAAGTTCTAAGTGGAAATGATGATTTTGTGCGGACTTTGTACGACCTTGGATTTCGTCGAGTGCAAATCAATGCTACAGCAGTCAACGGCGTAGATACATCTGATCTCAAAGGATCAGTTATTCCTCTTTTAGAAGTTGTTTCTAGGCATGAAAATTTGGAATTTATAATACAAAAAAATGAGGAAACGAGGCCTTTGTGGGAGGGAATATTGTCTGTTGAAGGTGGTTTCCCACCGAATATTACCATGCTTCTTGACGAATCAAAAGGTACCGGAGTCCTATCGAATTCATGGCCTCGACCTCCATCTGAGTATGATATTGGATATGCAGGGGGTATTGGACCCAATAATATCCGTCAAGTTATAAAGGATGTTTTAGAGGCTGGTCAAGGAAGACGCATTTGGATTGATATGGAATCGTCTTTAAGAAGCCAAGTTAATGGCAAGGATGTTTTTGATTTGAACAAGTGTTTTCAGTGTATTGAAGTTATCTGCGATGAAAACCTGTTCCAACATCCAAAGTTCTTGCAAAGTACACTTCTTCCCATGTGAAGCGATTTTCAAAAAAATTATCCACGTAGAGTTAAGGCTATTTGATAACCAGTGATTTTTTTTCTTCGCTATGTTCGAGCCACAAGAGACAAGAGCCACCACTGTAGACTTTAGACAATAGAGACAGAAGTGTTCGTTCTTAGAATAATACCTACTCCGGTGACAACTCGTTCATAACTCATATATTTTTTAAATTATCTCTACGAGTAATGCCCGAATCTGATAAAGCCCTTGAATCAAATCCAACTTCTGGAGGTGAACCTTTGCTTCCGGTAGAGGAACCCGAGGAGAATGAACTTCAGGAAATAAGTGAAGTAGAGGAGGAAGTCGCCCAGCTTGATTTGGACGACGACGATGACGAAGACGAAGATGATTTCGTTTTGAGTCTCCCTGAGTCTGTTCAAAAGCGTGTTAATGAACTTAAACAGTTGGACAACGAAAGAGATTCAATTATGGAAGAATACTTGAAAGAAAGAGCCGCATTGGAAAAGAAATATGCGGACATGTGTACACCTTTATATGATAAACGAAGAATTGTAGTTAATGGCACACCTCTAAGTGAAGAACAGGCAGCATCTGAATCGGAAGAAATGGTTGGTATTCCTGATTTCTGGACAGTGGCAATGTCCAATATTGAAGTAATTGATGAGCTCATTACGGAACGGGATCATGAATGTCTTCTGTTTTTGGAAGATATTCGTTGCGAAGACTACCCGGACGGCGATGGATTCAAACTCATTTTTGCCTTCAAAGAAAATCCTTACTTCTCGAACAAAGAACTTACAAAAATTTATGATGTTCCTAATCTACTTCTTGCCGATGAACCAATTTTAAAGAATGTTAAGGGATGTAATATTACATGGAAGGAAGGGATGTGCCTTACACACCACACTGTAACTAAAAAGCAAAGAAATAAAAAAGGTCAGATCAGAAACATCAAAAAGGAAGAGAAGATGGATTCATTCTTTCACTTTTTCACTCCTCCACAGATTCCGTCCATGAGTGAATTGGATGAAGAAGAAGCCGATGCGATTGAAGAAGCATTCGATCATGACTATGATGTAGCGCAATCGTTTAGATCACACATTATCCCTAAGGCAGTGCTTTGGTTCACAGGGGAAGCCATGGAAAGTGAGTTGGAGGGTGTTTACCAAGGTTCTGATACGCTCTTTCCAGAGGCCATCCTAAATTCAGCTCCTGGCATTAACGACTCCCCTTTCTCCGGCTCTGCACAAGGATCCGGCGAGCCCGAATGTAAACAGCAGTAGAAAAAAATGGTGGTAAACTAAAGTTACGTAGTAAACTAGATGGTATCAAGTCTATCCCAATCGAAATGATTTCCACATACGTATGATACATGATGAAGGTACCTTCAGCCCATAAAATTTTCTACCATCTGCTGTAAAGTCTGCGTACTCATAGTTGGATTCATTTTGGATCCATTTAAAGTCACCGCGATCAAACGGTACAACTGGTCTCATTCCATGCTGATCTGTTTCTCCAAGAAATTCGTACTTTATGAGCTCCATCGTCGGACATGAACATTTTTCTACCAAAATATTAAAGGCAGATCCAACAAGCACCAATTCTCGTAGAGATATTGACCGAATATGAAAAACGCAACTGAATCGTATTGGAATGATGTATAGCCTGCGTAATTTGGTGCAGAGTTCTACGGCTTGAGTAATACTTTCCAATTTATATGCTGGTATGATAGACCCATCATTTAAACCAGTCGATGATAGTGTCAAGTGTAATTCCTCAATGATATCAGCAAATGATGTTACAATGGGACTATAAAAGTGTTCTTTTCGTACAATCACATCAAGCCTCTTCATATGTTTGGCCTCTTGTAGCAGAATATGCAACCAAACCTCGTGCAGTCGAGGATCCGAGTCTGCCAAAGCTACATGATGAAGTTCATTTGTATTACTCCATTTCATAATATTTTGTATATGTACATCATCCATACTATCAACGCTTATCCTACCAAGTTTCATTTTCCGTTCTTGCGCCCAAATGGATAGATTGTATGTTGATGCGCCACTGAAATAGCAATTTAAATATAAAGGAACCTTTGAAACGAATGAATAACATTTTCGTTGAATTTCTTTCGAGACATAGATGAGTGTTAAGAATACATCCATGATAGTATCTGTAGCGTCCCTTATCAACGAGACAGAGACAATAGCATTAGGCGAGAAAGAAATGCGCGGTTCGCAAAGATGAACAATAACATTGAAAAATATTTCTTCTGATAATAACTCCAATGCAGATAATTGATGCTCGATTATCATGTCACTAAAAACTTTGAAGCGCTATTGTGTACATCTACTTGATTGTTTAAGTATGCATTAATTATGCATGTGCCTCACGAGTCACGAGTGCGTGAAGTGTGAAACATCTGTTATGATTTATGAAGTATGATGAATGACAGGATGGTTAGTATTTCAAAATTTTCTTTTTGACTTCGAACTTATTTGTAAACTCTCTCTAGAAATGATTGACTGATCACATAATTTGAACTATAATTAAACTCTAAACTAGCTTAGTGTACACGGGCATGAATTGTTATCACGTTTTCTGTCAGTGAGATATGACTGACTCGATCTTATGATAAGATATCAATGCTCTAATGAAGACCGAAAGGCTTTCCAATGACATTTTCAACAAATGGCGCCATGGGTTCCCCATCGTATGGAGATACAATTCCTGAAAGAAGAGGAACAGAACCAGCAACCTTTTGCTCGGAGAGAAATCCTAGGATTCCAATCTGTGCAAGACGGCCGTTATTCAACTCGGCACGAAGACGGCGCTCTTTTGTTTCCTCCGACATTCCCTTACCAAGATTGAATGGGTCATAATAGTTGAAAGGAACTGGGTGCGGAAGTCCGACAAAGTCAGGAAAGTCACCAGGCTTCCCCCCACGCATGTAGTGTTTGTGAGTATCAGTAGAGAGCTCACTCCAGAACTCCAAAAAGGCAATCAAAGAAAAGATTTGCCACTTGGCGTCATTAGAAATAGCATCCCAGAGGGCAGGAGGGTTGGTCTCAGCTGGGAAAGGAGTTCCATCCAGCTGCATTGCCCACGGCCATCTGATTCCATTGGCATGTACGATGTATCCGACAAAAGCGAACATGGCAACTCTTCCGTGTTTGATTTCGGCATGACGCAAAAATCCAATAGTAGCTTCATTGGATTGTCCCCAGAAGGATGCCTCTGCAAGGTTCAGAGGGTCGTAGAAACCAACAATAGGATTGAGCTTCTTGGCGAGAGCCTCGAGATCAGCCTATTGACGACATGAACAGCAATAAATTCATTAGTCTTTTGTCAAGTGTCAAAACAAGAAGATCATGCATCATATTCAAAAAAAGATACGCCCATTGATATGTGCAATCGAACAAACCAATTCTTCTGGATTGGCCGGAAGAAGTCAAAAGACAAGGGGACAACATAGATGTCAACACTCAACATACCTTACTCTCATTGATCTGAGTGGTAGAACGAAAAGATTTGTCAAAACTGGAAGACGTAAAAGCAGAAGATCCAGCGAGAAGTGATGCAAAGATTGTAAGCTTCATTGTAAGAAATAGTAAGGAGAATCAATCTACAACTGAACTGTTGTTGTTTAGAGTCGAAATTGTGAGACACTCCAAAGACAACGTCGTTCCGTTCTTGTTGAAGTGACAACTTTTTCGATCCTGTACTGCCCCTACCTTTCGCGGATTACTTCTTGTTGAAGGTGAATCTAAATTGCACCCTTCACGACATGGTTACTTCCGTTTATCAAGCTCTTATAAGATTAGCGGCCAGCGGCGAGCGTCGAGTAGCGCGTGTACCATGTAGCATGTAGATAGCAGGTAGCAGGTAGCAGGTAGCACTGACAGCTGACGAACACACAGCACACCGTGTTCTGTCTAATACGAGTACACGAAAGCCATCCTGTGTGGTGAAGTGATTTCGATCTCGTTATTTTTGACTCATATCAACTGTACTTAACTGAAGATATTTTCCAAGTGAGTTAAGAAACTATGAGACTCAATACCACTGCCAAGAAGGCTCTTGGATTTCTGTGTTTGGTCCATGCAGTTATTACATCCACTGCATTTACATCACCGTCCTCTCGCTTGTTCGTTTGCAATTCCTTCAGACGGTTTAATGGTGACTTGAATAGACATTTTATGGGATCTGGTGCAGGAGGAAACAATAATTTTGAAGATCCTAACCCTGGTGGAATGAGACAAGACGATGACCCGAATCAGGACAGAAACAGGTCAGACGAAAACTTTCTCGAAACTCTCAAAGCTTGGATGAGTAGTGACGAAGGGAAGGATGATATAAAGACATATACAACTAGTCTCGTCCTTGCTTTATTGCTAAGATTGACTGTAATCGAGCCGAGATACATTCCTAGTCTTTCCATGTATCCCACTTTTGAAATAGGTGATCAGCTCGCTGTTGAGAAAATATCGAAACGCATACGCCCATTTGATAGAAATGAAGTTGTTGTTTTCAACCCTCCTGCATCATTTCGACAGATCATTGAAAACAACTATGGAGGTTCTTCTAAGAAGTCAAAAGAAGCTTTGATTAAAAGAATCGTTGCTGTAGAGGTGAGTCCTATATCTGTCTTTGTATTGTATGTTTCTTTGAAAACGTCATGAACCCATGACTGAACTATTGTTATGTTCAGGGAGATGAAGTCAAAGTGCGAAATGGCAAGCTGTTCATCAATGGTGTGAAACAAGATGAGCCATTTACTGCGGAAGATGCTGCGTATGAGTTTGGGCCCGTTTCTGTACCTGCGGGCAACGTTCTTGTTTTAGGTGATAACCGCAATCACAGTTTGGATGGTAAGTTGCATATTTGTTAGATCAATCATGATTTTGATACTTTGGTGCTTAAAACATGTCTTCCTTTTATTCTTTAAAATGATTATATATAGGCCATATTTGGGGATTTCTACCGAAAGAAAATGTTATTGGAAGAGCAGTTTTTATATACTGGCCCCCGTGGCGCATAGGAAATGAAGGAATGTTTTAAAGTACTCCTCTTAACTATTGGATTAATGATATCGCTACTTACATATTAAAAAAAATTATATCAATCACTTTTTATTCATTGAGCATTTTGTCTGAAGTTTTCGTTCTGTGATTTTCGTACTTCAATCCACCAACCCGACGTGGATGTGACGCGTCATTCCCGTGAACATCTGTTTTTCTCTTTTTCTTGCTCTTGGCTTGACTGTGGAAATTCTTTCATAACACACAATCAGAAAAATTCTTTTTCTTTGTTGAATAAATATTGTTTTGACACTATCATCTATATGAAGAGATCCAGATTCTTTTACTTTGTGCTTGTACTGTTCCAGAAAGTGGACACAGTTGCATTTTCTACTTCGAGTAATTCCGGTGTCTCGCCTAAATTATACAAAAGGCATCGTATCGACGTCAAGTCATACAGTAATTTTCAAACAAGTCACCGCCACAATAAGATAGGATACAATGATTCAGAGGATAGTTACCTGAGACATTCAACAGATAACGCATTAGGAGCCCAAACAACACATTTTAAATCAGTCAGAATTCAACAAGTGGATGACAGATATCTTTGGTTAAGGAAGGCAACTTCCAATCTTCTTGATACAAATATCTATCCACCCGGTTCTCTTACGAAAGGAAAATGGCATGAATTGAATTCCATGCTTGTTGCTTGGTCGAAATGGATGGAAGAAGGTTCCTCTTTGACGAATTATCACGATAGAACTCAAATACCTTTACTCATGGAGACGATTCTAAAGCGTATCATAGATGAAAGATTTGCTGGAAATTTCGATGTAGCTGTTACAAAACACATGTATAATTTGGTGTTAGAGTCTTGGTTACACTCAATATCGCCGAGTGGAAACAATAATGTGGATGGCGCTATATCAGTCAGTGCAGCACAAAGAGCACTCGATATTGTAAAGCATATGCAGTCTCGATCCGAGATCGAAGAGGATCTGGATATAAGACCAAATTTATATAGTATGATAACTATTTTGAAGATGTGGACAAGGTCGTCTGCACTGACAACAATTCCACCGTCTGCGTCGAATAAGTTAGTATTGTCTCACGTTGCTTCGAGAAGAGCACACCAGACGATTCAATATATGGAATATTTGGACCGCTCTGGTAGAAACGTAGATGTAAAGCCAAACGTCTTGGCGTATTCTCTTGTCATGGATGCGTTTGCAAAGAGTGGAGAAAAGGATGCTGGATCGAAGGCTGAATCGTTACTTCGTCATGCTCAAAGTCTGGGAGTAGAACCCAATTTGTTTTGCTATAACATGGTCATCCATGCGTATTGTAGACAAGGACGAAGAGGTGGAGCAGTAGATCATGCTGAACGTATTCTCAATGAAATTGAGGAGAAATATGAGAAAACTGGCGACGCCTCGTTGCGCCCTGACGTCGTCACTTATACCTCTGTCATCTCCGCTTGGGCAAATAGTAATCGTAGAGGTTATGCAGCTAAGCAAGCAGAGGAAATTCTTAATCGAATGAAAGACTCATCACCTCCAAATACTGTGACATATAATGCTGTTCTCAAAGCTTGGTGCCGCAGTGGAGAAAAAAATGCAGCTAAAAGAGCCCTTGACATATTTAAACGCATGGAAACGGAACATCTTAAGGGGAATCAAATGGTACAACCAGATAGAATAACGTTCAACACTCTCATTCACGTACTCTCTAAATCAGGGAAAAGTGAGGATATGAATCATGCCGAAGTGATTCTATCGCAAATGAAATCAGAAGGGTTGGCACCAAACGTTTTTACATACAATACTATCATTGAAGGATGGAGCAAGGTAAAGGATAGTGATGGATCATTCAAAGCGTACAATATGCTCAAGAAAATGCTTGATGCTGAAAAAGAAGACAAAAGCATTCATGTCAAAGCCGTGTCTGTAAATCACGTTATTTTTTCTTTTTCTAGAAGCGGTTTGAAGAGTTCAGCTCTTAGAGCCGAAGAGCTTCTACGTTTCATGGAACGAGAATATCGAAATGGTAACAAGAAATTGAAACCTGATGTGTTTGGATACTCTGCCGCAATACATGCATGGGCGAACAGCGGCGACGAGGATGCAGGGGAAAGAGCGGAAGCCCTCCTATATGAAATGGAGAAGCGTCACGCAGATGGTGAAACAGATCTGAAACCAAACACAGGTACGTTTTTTTATTATTTGCCTATGATCCTGATATAGACAAACATGCTAACATACTTTGTTACAGTAACATACAATTCAGTAATTGATTGCTGGGCAAAATCAGGGAGAGGGGTATCGGGGGCCAGAAAAGCGGAAAGACTTCTGGAACGAATGGAATCCATGTATAAGGCTGGGGATGTTACAGTTAAACCAACCGCTCAAACATATAACTGCGTGCTAGCAGCTTGGGCGCGCAGTCGTACGAAATGCGCACATTGGAAAAGTCAAGAGCTTCTTGAATTCATGTGGAGCGAGTATGAATCGGGTAATAAGGACTTACGTCCAACTTCTCATGCATATAACTCGGTGATTGATGCGGTGTCAAAATCTCACAGACAAGATAAGGCACAGAAAGCGCTTCGTATACTCCGAGTAATGGACAAAAATTATCGAGCAGGGTTGAATAAAGATGCTCGGCCCAATGAGTTTACGTATACTTCGGTGCTCAACTCATGCGCTTTCTCAATATTAGGAGGACAGAACGTGAGGAAGAAAGCCTTGGATACAGCAATATTTACACTGGAAGAGTTGCAGGGATCACCTTATGCTAGCCCAAATCATGTGACATATGGAATGTTTCTAAAAGCTTGTGCTAATCTCATTCCCCTCGATGATGAGCGGCGGCGACTTGTTGTTGAACCTGTATTTCGCCAGTGTTGCAAAGATGGTCAAGTGGGAGAGATTGTTCTAAAACAATTGCGTTTGGCAGCTCCCGATGACCTCTACCAAAAATTATTAGGTGGTCTTATTCGACCAGGATGTCCCGTGCGTCTTGAAGATATTCCTCTGGCGTGGAGACGTAATCTTCGAGAGGATAGCATGAAAGATCGCAGGAGAGTAGGCACGAGAAAACAATTTTCAAATCAAAAGACAAAGAAAGTAGACCTACAGAAAGATTCTACACAGAGACCATAGCTTCAGTATTACTAGGAATAGAATAGTATTTGTATAATGTAACTGAATAAATTAGTTGTTCTTCCAAATCGGAGTTGCTAAGTATAGTTGCACACTACCAAAATTTAAATGTTGCAACTCGTCTACGCGAAAGGTTCCACGTCCATCTGGATTGCAGTTTAATCCTTCCATCAACTGAACAAATTCTTGGGGTGAAGGGAAATTCTCAATAGATTCACTTAGATGCATATATTCTCTAGGTGCACCACTGAGTAAAGCTCCTATTGCTGGAACTACATAGCGAATGAAGAGCCTTGCCATAGTGCTCAATATACCCGACTCTCTTGGTTCAGAGAATTCCAATATTGCGAGTTTACCCCCTTTATTCCCATCCTCTTCCTTAATAAGAACACGATGTATCTCACAAAGTGCATCTTCCTTTTCTGGCACGTTTCTAATACCAAATGACATGGTGGCAGCATGAAAGTAGTTTTCCTGTAATTCATTCAAATCTCTTGCATCGCCAAGATCTAACGAAATGTATTGATTCAACTTGGCATTTGTAACTTTCTCTTTTCCCACTGTGATCATATTTCGAGATGGATCCAATCCTAAAATAGAAATATCTTTTTTTATCTCGTAATTGATATTTTGATACTCTTTGGCCATAAGGATCGCTACGTCGGCAGTTCCAGTGGCTAGATCGAGGACTTTTATAGAAGTGTTATCATCATGATCCTGATCACTAGCACCTTGCATTGCAAATATCTCCCCATTAGAAGTAACACGATCAATCATTACTTTTCTCCAAGAAAGATCCATGTTAAGTGCAAGCGCTCGATTTATAAAATCATATCGAGTGGCTATGAGGTCAAACATCGTCCCCTTTCCATGATCGGGAGGTGGTTTTGGAAATATGAAATTTAGCAAAATAGATAGAAGCACTGGAAACGCAAAGGCAATTAAGAGCCTGCCGATAATACCTTTGGTGGACATCGTCTTGACCTAATCGTTCCTTGCAAAGAGGATGATGATCAATGTAAGTAAGCAGACATCTTATGTTGAACTACTACATTCTTCGTTCGTTGTTCGTTGTTTGTGTTGGAAACACGCAATCAATCCGTATCGGACTCTAGAGTGACCTCCGACCGCCAACCATTTTCTGGTTTCGGATACACAAGAAAACATCATACAACCATCTATTGGTACTAACATCTCATTTAACTTGACTTTAGTAGAACACTTAACAACATAATACTACAAAGCTAGAGATTATCAAACTTATCATGCCTGCGGTAGGAAGAAAAAGAGCTGCCCCTGGTAAATCAAAGAATGAAATCACCAAGTCGACAAGAGGTCCAAAAACAAGATTTGATTTCACACTGGATGATCTAGACTCAGAAAATAAAAAGCAAAACGATGATTATATTGATTCAGAAGATGAAGATGGTGAATCCGTACCAATTTCCTCAGATGATGAATCTGAAAAAGAGACGGTAGAAGCTAAAAAAATTAGGATGGCACGAGAATACCTTCAGAAAATGGAACAAGATGATAATGACTCATCTGATGCATCATCAACGTCTGATGAATCTGATCAAGACTTGAACAAGGATGAAATCATTTCAAGAAAGCTAGAAAAGAATAGGTTGAAACAGCAAGGTTTGTATGAACGATTCGTTTCTTCCAAAATTGAAGAGAGTGTGAAAGGATGGTGGGAGGATTGTTCCAGATCGAATGTTGCCTTTCAAGACAGTTCACCAGAGGAACAAGCTAAGATCTGGGTAGATGATTCTCATATTAAACTATGTCGCGGTCATGATTTGACACCTACGTGTGTCGCTCTTCTTTCTACCACTGGTGCAGTAGCCTACTCGGCTTCGAAAGATAACTCGATTCTTATGTGGGACGTTGAAAGTCAGACACGATTACATACAATTGTTCCTCAATGGAATCCAAAAACATGTGACTATACAAGAAATAGTGGAGAAGTTTTATCCATGGCCGCCAGTGATGATGGAAGATATCTTGCTGTAGGAGGCAGAGAGTGTACGGTAAAGGTTTACGACGTCCGTCAAAAGAAAAATAATGAAGTCGGAATCAGAGGATTAGTCACCACCTTTGAAGGTCACAAAGGCCCAGTAAATGCGTTGGCTTTTAGATCTCAGTCTCTTCAGTTATTTTCAGGTTCAGAGGATCGATGTATCAGACATTATAACTTGGAGGAAGTTGCTTACGTAGAAACATTATATGGTCACCAGGCTGCAGTGACTGGTATTTCTTGCTATGGTATCAGGAAAGCAATGCCTTACAGTGTTGCACGAGATAGAACTGCTAGAGCATGGAAATTAGAGGAGGAAACTCATATGATTTACAGAGGAGGATCAAAATTATCAAGCGCCGACTGTATCTCTGCCATCAAAGATGACTGGTTTCTTACTGGTCATGATGACGGCGTTTTGAGCTTATGGCTGAAGGATAAGAAGAGACCTGTATGTAACATAACAAATGCACATGGTACATATAAAAATCTTCCACGAGGTATTACATGTTGCTCTAGTCTAGGAGGAAGTGACTTTACCGCAACGGGTTCAAATGACGGATACCTAAGATTGTGGAATGTGTCTACTGGTGAAACAATCGAAGACAGAAGTATTAAGGAAATTGGTAAAATACCTTTACTTGGATACATAAATGATGTTGCTATTGGACCAAAGGGTAGATTCTGCGTTGCAGCAGTTGGCCAAGAGCCTCGTCTTGGTCGATGGGATAGAGTTCCTCGAGCCAAGAATAGATTTGCCATTATACAGCTTCGGAACTCCGAAGTTGAAGGACAAGAAGATGATGATGATAACGAGAAATTCGATAATGATGGCAGTAGTTCTGACGAAAATGATTCTCATTCTAGCTAGCTAAGCATACATGAAGTTCTTTTGATGGAGATTGAAGATTGAAGATGTGGTGTGTGGGTTCTTCATAATATAGTAATAACATAACGTTACTTTGTACCTATGTAAGTACTGCCTGACTTGAGCTCTTGATAGCTAGCTCTTGAGCTATTCGTTCATTCATCATTCATCATTCATCTTCATGTAGACATCACACAACTAGAGACGAGAGTGATTCAATATCTTTATAGCAAATCGTTTTAACACATGACTTCGTTCGAAAAAGAAAAGGTTCCCTTTTGGGTTTCGCTTGCTACAACAGCGGCGCCATTAATCAGTTCAGTTGTTTTTCTCTCCCCATTTCCTACTGTCCAAACATTTTCGAAGTTTGGCACTGGAACACTTCCATTGTTGCCGTATTCATCTATGTGCGTTAATGGTTTCGCATGGTGAGTTGTGTTGAATGTAGTTGATGAGTGATGATGTTGTTGTTGTAGTCAGTATTTGTTCATGAATGCATTCCCTCCTTAGGTTTACATATGGAATTTTAAGAAATCAATCGACAGTATGGCGTCCAAATCTTTTTGGTAAGAGAGTTCGTATGTTCATATCATGCAATCGCTATATTCTAAAAGATTTCATTCAACATTATTTCGGTATCGTTTCTGTGTGAATTTATTTACCAATTAGGTTTATGCTGTGGTGTATACTACTTTTACCAGTTTACTCGTTATTGTGATCCCAAAGCGAAGCACCTCCCTGGAACCATTGAAGAACATATTAGATACACTTTTCTTCTTGCCTGCATTATTGTCTTGATATCTTTCACGGCTTCAGATCCAGCGGATATAGTCGGAAAACTCGGTGTCCTATTTTGTATCATATTATTTGCAAGTCCTTTGTCAACTTTAAGAACCGTAGTTGCCATGAAAAACGCAAATAGCATCCCACTGCCATTCACTTTAGCTTGCATCGTAAATTGTGGGCTCTGGAGCATCACTGGTCTTTTAGACATGCACGATTTCAACATATACTTTCCTAACATACTTGGTTTGATATTTGCCATTTTGCAAATATTGCTGATTCTATTTTATGGCAATAGAGTAGGGCACAAAGATTCACTGCCGATGTAAAAGATAGCATGTACACTATTATCAAAGGAGGCCTACGTTATGCTGTAGATTGATTCGAAGCTTTCATTTTGAAGACCTACGTGACATGATCAGAATACATTCAAACCTGATCTTCCTTGACCATTACTCTTCTTTGCTTTCCTTGATGCCATTCAATATTTTCTTTCCATACGCTTTCTCCATCTCCGTCCTGATATATTTCACGTTTCCATATAGGTACTCTGCTTTTAAGCTCGTCAATCAAGTACATTACACATTCCATAGCATCTCTTCTATGTGGAGAGCTTGCTGCAAGAATAACGCTGGCCATATTTACAGGACAATCCCCTAGTATATGTACGGCCGCAATCTTCCGAATGGAAGGGTATTTTTCATTGGCTTCAATACAAAGCTTCCGTAATTCTTTCTCAGCCATTGGCACATATCCTTCGTAAGACAGTTTTATCACTCTTTTTTGTTGAAAATTATCTCTAGTTATACCGGTAAATGTAGAAATAGCCCCACAAGAAGGATCTGAAACGAAGTTGGAGCAAAACTCGAGAGATGGAATCTCTTCTATCAGTCGAAATGGTCAGATGATTTTTTATGAAAATCTATCGTTTATAAAAAAAATGAAATATCAGATCTTTTCAATCTTACCAGAAATTCTTATCAAATACCTCTCATCTCCCATAATATTACTATTGAATGTCAATGATGTATGCGATTGATTGAATGTAGTTCCAAGCTTAACGCATAGCCTTGCGTTGATAGTTTTTTGTGTGTGGTATGGGGTATGGGGTATGGGAGGAATGGGTGTACTGTACTCTGTATGGAGTAATG
>Ga0213868_10000500_pt1 | contig 36851 bp, 24 predicted proteins | sample PICome_9_FD_160087 | JGI IMG/M metagenome (GOLD analysis project Ga0213868, IMG submission 160087) | Coastal seawater microbial communities near Pivers Island, North Carolina, United States - PICO127 | ecosystem: Environmental > Aquatic > Marine > Coastal | place: USA: North Carolina...
GGACTCAAAAAGCAGGCGCTGAGTGCCTAAAGGGTACTCTTGAGTGCATAAAGGGTACTCTTTTTTGAGCTTCACACAACCACAAAAAGCAACTTTCTTCTTAAAGCGTAGACACTCTCTGGATAATCTTTAGTAGTGTAATAAAGACTGCAACGCAACAAAAGGAAAACGAACGCGTTCACTTCTTTCGAAGAGAACGAGAACGAATTACGCGCTCTGTGAGGAGGCGCTTCTTTTATTCTATTCTGCGAGGAGACCTTTCTTTGCGGCGAGTATTTATATATATATTTGATATACACATAAAGCAAACACGGAATGAATCGAGACCGCGACGCTTCCCGGTCGGCGTTAGCATCATCATCATCTTCATCTTCTTCTTCTTTCGCGACGATGGGTGCAGCAGCGGCACACTCCGCGAACGAGAAGGACGACGGAGGCATATTCTCTCAAATGAAAAAAACATTGGACGGTTCGAGGATGGTCGCCGCCGGTGGCGGCGCCGGGGTCATCGCGAGAACTGCCTCGGCGCCTTTAGATAGAATCAAGCTGTTGTTTCAAGTGCAAGCGATGGCGTCGTCCGGGATCGAAGGCACCGCGTACACCGGAGTCGGGCAAGCGTTCAAGAAAATATACAAAGAGGAAGGGATTTTATCGTTTTGGAAAGGGAACGGGGTGAACGTCATTCGGGTCGCACCGTATGCCGCGGCGCAGTTGACGTCGAACGATTTTTACAAGAGCAAGTTGCAAGACGAAAACGGCAAGTTAGGGGTGAAGGAAAGACTTCTCGCCGGGGCGATGGCGGGGATGACCGGGACCGCGCTGACGCATCCGTTGGATACGATTAGGTTACGATTAGCTTTACCGAATCATCCGTATAAAGGGATGGTGAATGCATTTTCGGTGGTGTATAGAACGGAAGGCGTGAGAGCGCTGTATAAAGGTTTGATCCCGACGTTGGCCGGGATCGCGCCGTACGCGGCGTGTAACTTTGCCAGTTACGACGTGGCGAAGAAGATGTACTACGGGGACGGGGCGAACATCAAGCAAGATCCAATGGCGAATTTGGTCATCGGTGGAGCCTCGGGAACGTTTAGCGCGACGGTGTGTTACCCGTTGGATACCATTCGAAGACGGATGCAAATGAAAGGTAAAACGTACAACGGGATGGCGGACGCGATGACGACGATCATGCGAGACGAAGGCGCGAGAGGGTTTTTTAGAGGGTGGACGGCAAACACGATGAAAGTCGTGCCGCAAAATAGCATCCGTTTCGTCGCGTACGAGTTGTTGAAGACGTTGTTAGGGTGCGAACAAACGAAAATTTAAATAAATTATACCATCGTCGATCGAAAGGATACTAAATATTGTTATATTATTACACGTAACACTGGTAGAGTCACCTAAATCTCTCTCTACTATTGCTGCTTTGAACAACTCTATTACTACTTGTATTTCCTACTTTCTACTCTAAACTACTCTTTCTCATCTCTCAACGCGTACCGTTCGTCTCTTTCCACCCAACCGCGCTCGCGCATCGGCCACACTTTCGCGAACACGCGACCTCGCAACATCTCCATCGGTACCGCACCGTAATCTCTCGAATCCGTCGAGTTCCCTTCGTTATCCCCTTGCAACCACACGTGTCCATCCGGAACCGTCACGTACTCTTTGTTTTTCTTTGTCTTTTTGTTGATCTCGTCCCACTTCCGATAGCCGCTCCACCCTTCGCCGTCCAAGAACAACTCCTCCGAGTCCTCTCTCCTCTGTCGATGATTCGAAACGTCGCTCGCGCTCGCTTTCTTTTCCACTCTCTCACCTCCCACGGCGACGACGCGTTTACACACCATGTGTTTCGGATTCGTCGGCGACCGAGAGACGACCACGTCGCCTTTCCCGACATCGATTCGTCTGTCCACGAGAACGATATCCCCGAAGCGGTTAAACGTCGGCAACATGCTCGGACCGACGCACGCGGTCACTTCGAAGACGTTTTCGTTGAACACGTGCGCCAGAGAGACGATTTGAACTGCATGTTTCAGAGAGGAGAGGAAAGACCCGGTTTTGGTCGCAAACGCGGTGGTGGTCATCTTTATCGTGTGGTTCTCTATCTCACGCGCAAATGTGCGCGTTTTGTGTCGATTTTCGGGAACTTTGTGAAATGTGATGTAAAACGCGAGACACGCGAAAGCGCGAGTAAAAGTTCGTTTGATTCGTTGAGTATGTGATGTATATGTATGTGTTTACAGAGGACTGTGAAAGAGAGCTAATGTTGAGTGCGCATGTGGTACTTTAAACCACTATCATGACGATAACTCTTCTCGCAAAGATGGCACTCGTACGGCCTCTCGTTCGTGTGAATACGCTTGTGCCTTTTCAAATTACTAGCTTGCGTAAAACTCTTCTCGCAAACATCACATTCATACGGTTTCTCGTTCGTGTGAATACGCACATGGTCTTGCAAATGACCAGATTGACTAAAACGCTTCTCGCACACATCACATTCATACGGTTTGTCTTTCGTGTGAGTACGCATGTGTCTGGCCAACTTGGATGGATATTGAAACACCTTCTCGCAAACATCGCACTCGTGCCCTCTCTTTCTCTTCGTTCCTTTCCTAACAGTTATCTCTTCTTCGTCTTCTTCGTCTTCGTCCTCTTCTCCTTCTTCTTCTTCTTTTTGTATCTGATGATGATTCGCCTCGTTGAAATCATCATCCTCGTCAGGAATCCTCGAACACAACACCAAAGGTTCTTCTTCTCTCGCCACCTTCAAAACCGTCCTCGCGTTCACCGCTCTTTTCGGATGTGGATTCTTTCTTCGTCTGCTGCTCATCAGTAGTATTCTTTCGTGACGTTTCGTTTTGAGATATTGTTCTTCACGCGCGCGCTTTCGATTTGTCTCTAAAAAAAATTGAGACGTTTTTCAGGAATGAGATTTGCTTTCTTTTTCGTTTGACCAAAACTGTTTGCTTTGCACAACAATTAAATTTTATCCATCGTATCTTTCCTTCTCGGTGAGTTTTCCCTCATTTTAAGAACACGTATTACTTCTCTCTCTGAACGCTCTCTCTCTCGTTTTAAAAAAGCATCAAATGGGGGTCGGTCTCGCCCGCATTTCCTCCTCCTCCTCTGCGTGTATTTCGCGTCGTTCGTCCGAACAAAGTTCTTCTTCGTGCTGTTCTTCATCGTGGAAGAAAAAGATGGGGAAAATTTTCATCGAAAAACGGAGACGTTTTTCATCTTCGATATCCGTTTCGACGACGACGACGATGATGATTGAAGGAATGGAAAATTTGACCACCTCAGACATCCATCAACAGATGTCCCACATCTTCGACGTCGCCACCGGCGTGGGGCTTCCGTGCACCGTCCAGAACTGCGGCGATATGATTTACCGGTCGACGTTAGATCCGGAATTACGAAGGGAGTTGAAACCTTTGTTCACCGCGCAAGGCGCGGCGCTGTTATCGACCTTGTTCATTTTCCTCTCCATCACGCCCGGGGCGTTACCTGGGTACGTGGAATACTACGTCGTGCAACCGATACAAGATCGAATGCGGAAAAAGTACAGTTTGGAGGATTTTACGTTGGGGACGAAACTCGGCCAAGGCGGATTCGGGGTGGTGTATTTCGCGACGAATAACGAAACGGGAGAGCCGTACGTGTTGAAAAGAGCGGACGATTACGGGGAAGCGGAGGAGTGGATGAACCGAAGGATGCAGATCGCGGCGTGGAACGCGTGCGCGCCGTACGTTGGGTCGTGGCAAGGCGAGCCGTCGAAGCCTGGGGCGTACCCGCCGTTGTGGTTGGCGTGGAAGTACGAAGGCGGGAGGACGTTGTTTGAGTTTATGAAGGAGAAGGACTTTCCGTATAACTTGGAGCCGTATTTATTTCCGGACGAGGAGAGTTATCCGAGAACGTTAGCAGTTGGAGATCCGGAGAGAACGGCGGCGACGATCAGGGCGATAATGAGTCAGTGCTTGGATTTGTTGGTGCAAATGCACGGGACCGGGATTGTCCACAGAGACGTCAAGCCGGAGAATTTAATTTTCGACGAAAACACGCAGCGGTTCAAGTTGATTGATTTTGGAGGGAGCGCGGATTTACGTTTCGGCGTAAATTACGTGCCAAAACAATTCATATTCGACCCGAGATATGCGGCGCCGGAACAGTACATCATGAGCACGCAAACGCCCGAGGCGCCGTTTCCGCCAATCGCTTTGGCGCTTTCGCCGGTGTTGTGGCAGTTGAATTTACCGGATAGATTCGACATGTATTCGTTAGGGATTATGTATTTACAATTATGTTTTAAGAGTTTACGCACGGATGCCGGCGTGCAAAAGTTACGAAAAGATTTAACCGCGAGTAACGAATCGCTGAGCGCATGGAGACGCGCGAATGAAGCGAAGATTAGAGACCCGGAGGCGTGGGCGATTTTAGACGCGAACGACCAAGCCGGTTGGGAGTTTGCCAGATTGTTGACGAAAAAGATTCCAAGACGACGAATATCCGCCATGACTTCGAAATTCGACCGGTTTATGCTAAACCGACCGTCTCTTTTGAAGAAAATCGATCGATTGATTCCGTTCCCGACGGGACAGGAAGTGAACGCAGACGGTACCTTGGCGTACGATTCGTTCGGTTCGTGGTTACTTTTCCGAGTCGCGCGAAGCGGCACGGACGAGAGCGGAGGGTTCACCGAAGCGCAATTGAGAGAGTTCGAAGAAGACGGCAACCCGGAAAATCTCGAAGATGCGAAGCAGTATCTCGGGATGGTCGCGAGCGAAGAGTTGCAAAAATACGGCGTGAGCAAAGCGTTTCGAACGATTTCAAACAAAGACAAGGAAATCGTCAAAGTGAAAAGCGCGAGCGTGTCGTACGAGGAAGGGGAAGAAGGGTTTTTCGACGAAGACGAAGACGAAGAGATCGTCGCGGGGGAAAAGATTAGCAATAGCAGCAGTAACAAAGCTAAAGGTGGAGTAGGAGGTTTGCTCGGAAACTTTTTCTCCTCCAAGCGATAAAAGTAAACTTGGACGACGACGACGACGATCCTCATCGTTCATCCTGCGTGTACTTGTTTTGGAGTAGTTTGTTTATATACCTAGAAAATATTTTTGTAATAGCAACACGAAACGCAGCTAACATGAGAGAGTAATAAAGAAGAAGAAGTTTAAACTTCTTAGTAATCGGCGAGCACGCCGCCTTCTTCGCACTTAATCTTCGCGCTCGCGTCGATGATCGCCTTCTTCGTTTTCCCGCCGCAAGGATCGAAGGGCGCGCCGAGCTCTTCGGTACACTTTTTCAAAACGTTTTCGATGAGTCCATCGACGCCCCCGGTGCACGGCACTTTCACGTTCGCCACCTGCGGGTTCGCCGCCGAAGACGTTATCGCTTTCACGCACATGTCGCCGCACAAACCGTCCGGATCTTCCAGGCATTGCATCGCGAGTTGCTCCAACTGCGCCGGATCTGTTATTTAAAAAAGAGAGAGAGAGAAACACGCGTTAACATTTCACGCCGTTCCTGCGGATAGGTTCATCGAGAACCAATCAAATCCGTCCTCCGTGGTTGGTCGGGAACATCTCGAGAACGTTGTTGACACATAAGTCTTGGACGACAAAAAAAAACCACGCACCAAAACTCGGACACTGGTATTCCGCCGCGATCTCGCGCAGTTGGAAGAGAAACCCGAAAAGAACGGCGACGAAGACACATTTGATGAAGTTTGTGTTGAACGCTTTGGACATTGTTGGTGTTGTTGTGAGTAGTATTATATCTTTTTGTGACGTCTTTTAATGTGCATCTCACATGTGTCTTAACGCTTTTTTGCTTTTTTTTCATTTTTTTTTCTTTTCTTTTCTTGGACAGTTGATTGGAATTCTTGATATTTTACTCCGCAACAACTCTCATCACTCAAAGCGCTTTGTTTCTTCTCTCGCGTCGTCTCGTTTGGAAAGCAGCAAAACTTTCTTCGACTTTTGAAACGAGAAGAAGAAGAAGAAGAACTTTAAACGATGAATTCTTTCAATAATGCGTTAAACAAAACGTTGCACCAAATCTACGACGTCGTCGACGAGCCGTCGAAAGCGAAAGAATGCGTCTCCTTGTGCTCGAAAGCCTCGAAGCAGTTCCCATCCGTCTCGCTGTTTTCGTGCGTGAAAGCTTTAGCGATGCTCCGCGTGAGCGAGGAAGAGGAGACTGCGTTCGAGGAGGCGACGAGAGCGTGCGTGACGGTGATGAAAAGGATCGATGAGGAGGAAAATCTGGAAACCGATTTCGGTCCGACAGTCGCGCAAAGTTTACGAGTGTTGAGCATTTTTTACAAGTCCATCGGGGACGAGGAGAACGAATATTTGGTCGTTCAGAAACAACACGAGAAAGATCCGGGGAATTGCGACATTCTCGAGGAATTACAAAACGTGATGGTAAAGAAGTGGGATTTGGAAAAAGCGAAGACGTACGCGGTGAAGTTGCAACGGTTGAAGCCGCATACCGGGACGGGAGGGACGCGCGCCGCGGCGACGATGAGTTTAGCGATTGGGATGCAAAAGAAAACGTGGCGCGGAGAGGAGAGGGAGGAGGAAGACGGAGAAAGGCACATCGTTGCGAGCGAGGAGGAGAAAGAAAAGGAGAGAAAGAAGAAGAAGAAGTTGTCCGGAGAGTTGGGGAAGGCGATGTTTCAGAGGATGTATAAAAGCTTGAAGACGAGCGAGTACGAAAATCAAGAGAGGGATTTGACGAGCGAGAACGCGAGGGCGTACGTGACGGCATTAATGTGCGCGGACGTTGGGTTTGAAGAGGATGAAGAGGATGAGGATATTTATAGTAGTGATAGTATTAGTAACGATAGTAAGAGGAGACGGAGAGAGTACCCGAAAGGCGACGCGAATAGAAAAATAGCCGTCGCGTTTCTCGAGAGCGAGGTTGGTCAAAAATGTTTCGCGAAAAGTTCACCTTTGGAACGGTTGCGTTTGCTCGCAGACTTATACGCGTCCTTAGATGACGCAAAATTAAAAGCGTTTCAGTATAACGTGGATATTATTGACCTCGCACCGGACGATTGGATTGCTATCGTAAACGCCATCGAATTACTCGCCGAGCTCGAAGACGGAAAAGAAGGGAACGTAGACGACGCAATCGCGCACCTCGCAAAGCTAGGCCTCAGTGAAGGTAGTAGTAGTAGTAGTGATAGTAGAACGATGGCGTTTGCATTTGCGTTAAGAGCCAAGTCAGAAGCGAACGGCGGTGCGAAAGTCGTAGGCAGAGGACCGTACCTCGCCGTTCTCGAAGCCGCGCGTCAAAATCTCTCTCGAAAGAAGAACGTCAAGAACGCACAAATACTTTTTGAATCAATAGCCGAGTATGTCGACGCCTTTGCATCGTGGACGAGTTGTGCGAGAGAGCTTCGCACCTTTATGCAAGCGCTCATGGACTGTGGCAACGCTGAGGCGATTCAGGGCTGTCGGGAAAGATTAGCGAAACGCAGAGACGTCGCCGCTGCTTCTTTGGATGCGTATTATGACAAAAATGATGATGATGATGATGACAAAGAACTGAAGAAGAAAGACGCGATGGACGCGTTACGAGTTGAAGCAGCGTGTCGTGTCCTCATAGCGGATATTTCGAGGGATGAGATAGATACCGCTTGGGTGACCAAGCAAAAGAATTGTTATTCGCCGCCGCTGGTTTACAAAGATTGCTCTGGCCAAAATCGCGCAAGAATTTTCATGGAACGATTTGAAAAGTGCGAAACACTCGTCGAATCGCTCGATTCGCGAGAGTGGACACCGCGAGATGTTCTTGGAGTTTACGCCACGCACGCACTGGTCGCCGAAGCGGCTTCGTGCTTAAATTTGAAACCAAGCCGCTCCGCGCTCAAATCTGAAATCATCGAATGCCATTCACGAGCTGTAATGTTTCTCGTGTGCGCGAAAGCGCTCTCAAAACGAGTTTTGCAGCGTTCAAAACATAACGCGGAGGCATTGTTCGACGAAATAGCTTCGAGCTGTCTGCTTGGCGCGTCGCGGTCCATGCTCGATACGTTTGCGTTTCTGGATGCCAAAAATATACAAATGGCGAGTTTATTCCATCACGTCGTTCCCGCGCTCGATGGCAACAGCGTGAGTATGGAAAAGTTTCACGAAATTCGCTTAAAGTGCGAGAGTTTACAACAACAATCAGATGTCGACATTGGAGAATCATTCGCCAAGGCTTTGCGATACGAGGCGTTCGATAAAGCGTTGGAATTTACGAGGTTTCGCGATACGTTGAAGCGTTCGTTCGCGTTTAGTCAAATGGACGCGATTAGCTCAAAATTTCGGTCGATATATCTGCACGATATGGGTCTAATCGAACACGCTGGTCTCGATGTTGATATAACAGACAAAGAAGAGTTTAATCTGAAAGTGAAGAAGAGATTCGACCACGTAACGAAGCAGTTTGCTGTGGCATCGCAAAATTGCTCAAACGGCATACTTTGCATCGGGAACGGGGACGTAGAGGAACAGCACGAAATGAACATGCTGTATCTGTGGAAAAACCTTTGCTTTACATACACGGACGATGCGACGGGAACGAACAGTTCGTGGTTACCTCCGCACTTAAGCGCACCAGCGCTCGCGGCGCCTTCGTGGTTTCTAGCACAGAATTCTTGCGCTACGAATAATGCGTCGTACAGGGACGAGTGGACGAGAAATCATCTACTCGAATCCCTCGCGTATTTCTCGGTTGCATCTCTGGGTTCGTGTGAAGAAAACACCGCCGAGCGACGAAAACAGACGATTCGCGAGATGTTCGAACACCGCGTGGGAAAAAATTCAGCCTCGGGGCGAGAAGCAAAAGAGGAGGATGGAGAAGCCTCTTCATCGTGGACGCGAACGAACGTGTTTGCGTTCAACGAAACGTTCATCCAAGCAATCATCCGAAATACATCAGCTACGAGCACATTCGATGCCATTTCACGCATCGTTATTGGTTGCTCGCGTCATCTCTCGGAAGATATACGCGCGATCGCATCCAATAAGCATTTGCCAAACTCCATAAAATTCGCTCTGGACGGTATCGTCCCTACGACGTCGTACGTAGCATCGCACGTGTTGACCGTTTCGTGCAACGCTTTACTTTTAATGATTGAAGGTAAGATTTTTGAGAGCGCGGATAAAAACGAGCTGAAGCAGTCGCTTAAACCCGTAATTGACGCGATGGATGGTTTACTTTTGGCGGTGCGAGAAGGTGCGATTGACGTTTTGAAAAAATGTAACGAGAACGAAGACGACGCGCGCGCCGGAGAGTTTTGCGCGACTAACTCGTCTATATTTATTCCGGGAATCACCGCCGAGTTGACGCAAAAAATTGCGACAGAGTTGAGAACAAATCATTTAGAGAGTTTCGAGATTGCAGCTAAACGCATCGAGTTTTTGCGAACCGAGTTTGTATTGTTCGGTTTTAGTACCGATTAATCAGAATGTTTTTTCAAGAACCTCGACACGAGGGAAAGATCAAAGATGCAAATCTTTGCATCCTAGAAAATGACTAATGATATTCGACACCACGACGTTCGCTAAGCCTTTACAGCTGTATCCTGATCCTCTTCTATTTTCCCAGCTTCGCCACGGGCATCCCCAATGTTCACCGTCGTAGTTATAATCCGACGGCAACGCCGCCGTCAAACTTTCGTAATCGACGATGTACACCTCATCCGCCAACATCTTTTCGTTCTCTCGAAGCATCTTCTTTGCTATTTGGTTCAACAGTTGTCTTCGTTCGTGCGTACCGTACAAGTTCGGCGGTACATTCGCGTCTGTACCGCTCTCGATGCCGTGCCATCTCGTCGTACCGACGTCCGTGTGCGCTTGTCCGCTGTTTCCCGCGCTACACGTTCGCATCGATTCCGAGGACGATCCGTTCGGGCACATGCTATCACCGGGTCCGCTGCTCGATTTATATTGTCTCGTCGGTGCAGTCACCCACACTAAACGCTTCAACCGAACCTGTTCGCTCTCGTTGCTCGTTTCGCGGTATCTCACCACGGTTTCTACGAAAGTTTTCATCTTCTCTCTAAACTTTTCAATCGAATACCTCGCGGCGTCGTTCGCGCCTTGTAGAATCACCACGTTTTCGAATTTCACGTTTGCCGTGCGTTTGTGGTTATGAATTTCGTCGAATAGGTTTTTGTTCACCATATCTATGCCGTGAAAATCGCTGTGATCGTTCTGCGCGCGAAGTAAATCTAACCTTCCGTAAACTTTTCTGGCGTCTAAATCGTGTCTCGTAGGCCAAAAATATTCCGTCTTGTTCAAATGTTGCAGAAACGCCTCGTATACGTGTCCTAAAGTACTCTCGCCGGCAAACTTAACCGGTCCAACTTTTTCTAAGCATCTATTCAATTTCAATCCTGATACGTGTTTAATTTTGCACCCGTAATACCGCCACTCTAAAGCGTCTTCTTCGCTTTGCGTTCGGTACATTTTCTTGGAAAACACCCACCTTCCGGCGCCGTCGCCGTTTGTACAAAAAGGAATCTTCGAACCTTCCCGCTTCCAAGCGAGTTCCTCTGATGGATTCTCGTGACGCTCATTATACGCTTCCATCTTGTACCACCCGTGCGTCGATTCGTCTTCTTTGGTATTCTTATAGGATTTGGTAAATCCCGCGGCGTCTTCCAACACGTTCTCGCCTGCGCCTACATCCTCCTCCATGTTTTCGCTCACGAAATAGTCCTTCTCGTCCACGTATACTTTCCCCGGAAACGTCCTCCTAATATTATACACGATTGGCCCATCGCACGGCGGACAATTATTTGCCTTTGCCATTAAATTCTCCGGAAACGGCTTCTCTTTCACCGGATCTTGGAGGCCTTCGCCGTCCACGTGCAACAACCACACTTTCGCCCGAATACCTCGATACTGTTCGCCTTCCCTCGGGACGATCGCTTCCACTGGAAACTCCCCGCACACCTTCTCCCCACTCTCTTCCTCTCTCTCCTCAAAAATCGGCGAATTCACGGGCCCGAACAACGCGTCCGACGTCTCGAATGCCACTCTTACCGAGTCGCCGCACGACCACTCAAAGCCGCCTTTATCGTCGTCCTTCATTTTCTTACGAACCGTCAATCGCGCGGACATCTTCTTGTACCCTTCATATTCTGCACTGTTTTCCATATTCACGTCGAGTAAACACATCTCCCGAACGAAAAAGAGGTTTTCGATTGAAACGCACCCGAACCCGTTCGACTCGTCCTCTCCTTGACCTTTTGGTCGTAGGGGTTGAGGACGGTTTCTCCCGCCTTTAAAACGCATCATTTCCGAACGGTTGTTTTCATCACCACCAACACCATCGTCATCGTCGTCGTCGACTGAACGTTTCTTCGTCGTTTTCATCGTCTCCTCCTTCGTTTCCTTTCCTTTTCCGGAACGTAGTGAGAGTTCTTTTCGTCGGGGAAACTTCGTAAACACGAAATCGAGTTCCACGCGAGAGACGAACAGACCGCACAAGGAGGCGACGGCGAGCCAAAGGAAAGCAATCGCCAGCGACCGTTTCGTCGACACGAGTGCCATTCTGATGTTGCTCTCTCTCTCTCAGTCTCTCTCGCTCGCTCTCTCGTTTAATAAAAAGGACTCCGAAGCATATTGTTTTTAATGGAGCAGAGAGAGCAATTAATTGACTTACAAAGTGAATACGAGACGAGACGCAAACGCGAGACGATATAGACCGCCTTTTTCAGCTCGTTATTACGATTCCTTCTCTCTCTCGTTTTCGTCATGTTGTGTGGTTGTTTTTAATGGAGTATACGAGAGAGAGAGAGCAATTAATTGAATTACAACAAAGTAGAGTCAAAGCGAATACGAATCGACTCGCTGCGCGAGATGATATGTGCTATAGTACACACGCAGATTTTAGCCTTTTTCCACTCGTTATTACGATTCCTTCTCTCGTCGTTTTCGTCTCGTCGTCGTGTTACCACCACCACTTCTTCTTCTTCTCTGTTCGGATCTATCTCTGGACCACTCCTCTCTTCCTCTCCGTCCCGAATATTGCGTTGTTTCGCCTCTCTCTAATCCGCTCGTTACGATGATTCCTTCTCTTTCGTTTCCGTTTCCGTCCTGTGACCACCACCGTTCCCTTCGTCCAGTTTCTTTTCTTTTTCTTCTTTGTTTTCTTTAGTCTCTTCTTCTCTTGGATCTCTGGACCATTCCTCTTCCTCCATCCCGAACTGCGTTTTCCCTAACTGCTCTTTCGCCCTGACCAGTTTACTCTGCACGTAAAACGAGACCCCTTCGTTCTTAAGAAACATCGTTTGAAACTTCTGTAGCATTTCATCTTTCGTCGCGTGTTCGGTTACATCGAGGACTTTCCTCGCCTCTTCGATCGGCATCATCGCGCTCAGAGACGACTTTGACTTGTTCACCGCCTCTTTCGCCGTTTCCGCGGTGACGCCGGATTTCCGCGCATTTTCCAACGCTTTTTGCCACGCTTGTGACATCGCTCGGAAGACCGCGCCGGAACCCATCACCAGGAGGTTTGCCAGGATGCGAGATGCCATGTTTTACTACCGCGTGTTCGTGTGAGCTCGTCTAATGCGACATTAAATGGTTTGAATTCTCTTTCCAATCGTGCTTTCCAATGGGGATAAAGTGGAAAAAAGACGTGAGTTTTTAGGCAAAAATTGCGAGAAATGACCAACTTTGACGCTTTCTAGATGTACATTAAAGATGGTAAAAAGAAACGATAGACATATCGGTGATACGTGCGGAAGAGATCTCTCGATTCATCGTATTTATTTGTGATTTCCGTTCGAATTGATCTCTCGAGAGGTCTTCAAAGTTGGCCAAATGAGCGAATTGATGTGTTTTTGGAAGTGCTCAAATTTCGTCATTTTACATGTGAGATGTGTTGAGATATAAACACGTGAAGAAGACAAAGAATACGAGAAGAAGCAATACGAGAGAGAGACGATTCTACACGAGATGACGGACAAAAGTAGTTCTCGTGAAAAGAAACGGACGTTTTTATCCCTGCTCTCGTCAAAGAACAACATAAACGAGAAGAAAAAGTCAACGGTGTGGGGACCGCTTTGGGACTCCCCGACGAGGAGGATTAAGAAACAGAAGGAAGAAGAAGAAGGGAGAAAACCAACCAATACTATCTCAGATTTCGCTCTGACGACACCACCAAACGAACCAGAAGCGAGAGACAGGAACAACCTTGCAATGGAGGAGAAAAACGCCGAGGATGCGAGCAGTGGTAAAAGAAGCTTCTTGGAAGCCTCTTTGGGCGGATTCCACGCAAACGCGACGGGAGACGAAGACGACGAAGAAGAAGAAGAAACAATGAAGGATGAGACGATGACGATGGCAAAAGAAGAGCAACAAAACGGCGGCGCGAGACCGGCGGCGGTTGGTGAAAAAGTTGGTGAACTTTTGCTCTCGAGAACGCTCGCCTCGAAACCACCGATGAAAGGTTTCGCCTTTCTTAAATCGAGCGAGTTTGAGCAGTTTAAAGAGAACTACTGGCAGCGGCAAAAAGAGATGAAGAAGAAAACAAAACACGCGTCGATGATTCCACGGGGACCACCACCACCACCGCCGCTCGAGGAGAAGATTAAGAAGAAGACAAACGTTCCTAAAAGGAGGACGACGGCGGCATTATCAAACGATGACGACGTCCACCAAAATTCGCCGCCCGTTGTTCTTCGTGGCCACGTGTACTCTGTAGTCGTACCCTCTGCGCCGTCGTCTGAATCGTCGTCGTCGCTAGCAACTCGCGAGGACCAAAACAGAAGACGAAGAAGAAGCTTCCTCGTCAAGTTGGAAGCGCAGTTTGGGGACGATGGACAAAAATGGCAGGCGTTGGAAGCGTACGTGTCCCCGTCCTCGTACTCGTCCGAGGAAAGCGAATAATATTAGTAATAAAAAGAAGAACGGCACTGAGTAGTAATAATAACAGTAGTTCATATCGGTAGAATTGTAATAAATAGACGCGCAGCATGTATGCTAATCATCATAAAGCGACATCAAAATCATCGCGCGGAGCGTTCTTCTTGGAGATATTCAACCATCACGTTGGACAAATATTCCTCATTAGTATTCTTAAGAAAAAGCGCAGAACATAAAGAAGAGGATATAAAAGAAGAGACGATTGAGAGACGAGGAGAATACCACGTTTCTCAGAGAGGATATTTGCCACCAATACTACTACTAATACCGCTTTAATGGCGAATACTACTACTACGAATCCGTTTGGTTCGATCGAGCGAGAAAACGACGAGAACGAGGAACGACGAGCGGGAGAGGAAGCGTTTAACTCCTTCAACGAAATCGAGTTGAATAACGCGACGAACAACAACACGCCTCCTCCTTTTTCCGCGACGACGACTTCATTGAGAGACCGAATGATGATGACGACGACGACGGAAGAAGAAGAATCAGAAGGCGCAGAGAGGATATTCGTGGGGCAGTCGAATATTAGCGTAAACGAATACACGGTGGAACAAGCGATCGATTACATCGGTTTCGGTAAATTCCAGATGGTATTCTTAGCCGTGACCGGTCTTTCGTGGTTATGCGACGCGATGGAGATGATGTTGTTATCGTTCATAGGCCCCGCGGCGAGGTGCGAGTGGCGGTTAACGACGACGCAGGCGTCGAGTTTGACGAGTTTCGTATTCCTCGGGATGGGTTTCGGAGCGCCGAGTTTTGGGATGTTCGCGGATAGGAAAGGAAGGTTGTTCTCGTTGAGGTGTTCGACAGGGTTGACGTTGTTAGCCGGGGTTGGGTCTGCGCTCGCGCCGACTTTCAGTGCGTTGTGTTTTGCCAGAATGGTCGTCGGCTTTGGGTTAGGAGGCGTTCCGGTGGCGTATAACTTGTGCGCGGAGTTTTTACCGAGTAAAAAGAGAGGCGTGTATTTGTCGTCGTTGGAGTTTTTTTGGTCGTTCGGGAGCATGGTTTCGGCATTGTTGGCGTGGACGATTTTGCCGAAGAGTTCGTGGAGGACTTTGTTAGGCGCGACGGTGTCGCCGTTGATTTTGTTGGGCGTTTTGTTGGTGTGGATGCCAGATTCGCCGATGTATTTAGCGAGTAAAGGGAAGATGGAAGAGGCGGAGAGGACGTTGCGATTCATAGCCAAAATGAATAGGAAACCTTTGCCGGTTGGAGTGTTGAAAGTCCAGGAGAAAGATAAAGGGAAACGAGAGGAGTGGTTGGATAGACGGTTGTCGATGGATGAAGAGAGCCATGCGACAGAAACCGCCGCCGGAGCGTCTTCTCCTCGTCCTCCCCAAAGGGAAATGACCAGTTTACAAGGCAACATGTACACGGACGACGAGTATTCTCTCTCGTTCTTCTCGTCCATGAAAGGGTACGTGTGGAACCGCACGCCGGTAAAAATACAACGCCTGTTAGTCCCAAAATTTCGAAAGACGACGATGAGTTTGTGGTTCCTCTTCTTCTCCGTGGCGTTTTTGTATTACGGTCTGGTCTTGCTGACGACGACTTTGAAACTGATGGACGACGACAGCGGAGGCGCGAGAAAAAACTTAGACCCGTCCACGGTCGTTTGTCTCGCGCATAATTCCCCCGACCTCACCAACGCGGATTACCGCGATATCACGTTATCTGCGTTCTCTGAGCTTCCCGGCATGATCTCGGCGATGGTGTGCATCGACACGCTCGGTCGTAAAAAATCCATGATTTTAGGCTTTGTCGTCGCCGCGGTCTGTTTCATACCGGTCATGCAATCCGCAAAACGCGACGTCATCACCGCTTTCTTAGCCATCGCGCGTTCCTCCTCCATGGCTGCCTTCACCGTCCTCTTCGCCTACTGCTCCGAGGTCTACCCCACGCAAATCCGAGGCACCGGCGTCGGCGTCTCCAACACCTTCAGCCGATTTGCGGGCATGATTGTCCCGCTCTTCGCCGTCGACCTCGTTCGCAACGGCGCCGAAGAATTCGTCTTGTTCTTGTTCGGTTTCATAGCCATAGTGTCCGCCTTTGTCGTCTCTCGATTAGAACGCGAGACGAAAGGACAACATTTAGACGCCAGCACGGAAACCGAAGAAGAGAGTTTTGCGAGTAAAGAATCAGAAAGCGCGGGCGTGGAACTGAGCGAGCGAACACCGCAAATAGCAGAATAGCGTAATAAGCTACCACTTTAGACGTCAATCGTTGTGGTATACTCGCGTGCTCTCGCACGCGCTCGCGCTACTACGCATCGTCCGCGACTACCATTTTCCTCATACTAAAACACCTCGAGGGAAACACACACACAAAACTCTCACGCGTTCTTCATTCTCACGACGTAAACGACGACAACGCGAATAAATACACATAAAAAATGGGCGAACGTAAAGTCCTCAACAAATACATCCCTCCCGACTTCGACCCCGCGAAAGTCCCGCGAGGAAAACGCCCCGCCGACGGCCAAATCAAAGTACGAATGATGCTTCCGATGAGCATCTGCTGCCAAACCTGCGGGAACTTCATAAGCAAAGGGACGAAGTTTAACAGCCGAAAAGAAGACGCGAAAGGAGAAACGTACCTAGGGTTACGGATATTTCGATTCTATTTTCGATGTCCGAGATGTAGCGGAGAAATTGCGATGAAAACAGACCCGGAAAGGAGCGATTACGTAGGTACGAGTGATGCGTTTGCGTTTGAGTGTCGTTTGAATGGTGTCTCGCTCGAATCCGCTCGCGAACGCAGTAAAGGCGGAAACGGGTCGAGCGGATTTTCGCGAACATCTTTCGTTTTCTCTTTTTAATCTCTCTCGCTCTTTCTCTCTCTCTGTGTCATCCCGTTTTACTGACCGTTCTTATTATTATATCATTATTACTATCATTACGACAACAACAGTTGAATCCGGCGCGTCTCGAAACTACGAGCCGTGGAAAGGCGAGGAAACCGCGAACGAGTTGAAAGAACGCGAACGACAAGAAGCGGAGGAAGGGGACGAGATGAAAAAGCTGGAAAACAAGACGAAAGCGTCGAAGAGGGAGATGGATTTGAACGCGGCTTTGGACGAGATGAAATCGTTGAGCGCGAGGCACGCGAGGATGGATTTCGACGGCGTCGTCGCAAACGTGGCGAAGATGGGGGAGCGAGAGCGGGAGAAGAGAGAGATGGAGGAGGAGATGCGCGCGAAGAAAATGTACGAGATGGCGGTAAAAGAGAGTAAAGCGAGAGAGGAGAAGAAACAACAACAGAAACAAAGAGAAAGAGGAGAAGATGCGCGTACTAATACTAATAACGATACTAAAAGCGCCGACGACAAAGGAGAACACAAAAAATTAGAAGACATTTACAGCGAAGACGAGGAAGAAAAAGAAGCGAGAGACGCGGAAGAAGCGAGGCTTCGACGGCGCAAAATCATCGAAGACGTCGGCGAAGAACACGGAACGAAGAAAACCTTCGAAAAGGAGACGACGAAGACGAAGAAAAAGCTGGCGATACAACGCGTCGTCGCGACATCCGCGGATGCGAACGTAGAAAAAGAAGAACCAAAAGCGCCGGTGGTACCACCGAGCGCTTTACTCGCGCAACACTACTCTAGCTCTAGCGAATAATGATACCACTAAAGAGAATACTCACACTCGTAAACTCTTCGCGTCGACGTCGCGTAAAATGTTCCTTTTTGCTCTTTCTCGTCGCAACGAACTTTTCCTCACAAACGAACACCTCACTTAAGCGTGACTCACAGAGACACATACAGAGAGACACGTAAAGATGTCCTCCTCCCAACGCGGACGAAGTCCTACGCATCATCACAGCAGCGGCAACACAAATAACGCGTTAGAGTGGTGGGATTTACGCGCTAAAGTCGAAAACAGCGCGACATCGTCCACGGGGACCCCGAACGTCATCTTGGACCAAATCTCCGGTTCGCAGCGCGCGGGGCGGTTACTCGCCGTCCTCGGGCCGTCTGGGTCCGGGAAAACGACGTTTTTGAACGCTTTGAGTGGACGTCTGCACGAAAACACCGGGTTAAACGACCACGCGAATTCGACGAAGTTTGTGTTCAACGGTGACGTGCTTTTAAACGGCGAGCTCGTGGGACAAGCGAGGAAGCGTTCGAAGACGTCGAAGACGCGCAGCGGCGATGCGGGTCAACATCGGGCAAATGTAATCTCGTACGTGGAACAAGATCCGAAATTTTTCAGCAACATGACCGTGCGTGAAACGTTAACGTTGGACTGTCGATTACGGGATTGTCGATTGACGAAACGAGAGTGCGCGTCGATGGTCGAGACCGTTCTGAACAGGTACGGATTGACGAGTTGCGCGGATACTTTAGTCGGCGGGGATACAGGCGGGAAGGAAGTGAGAGGGATATCGGGAGGCGAGAAAAGACGGTTGAGCATAGCGTGCGAAACGGCGTTCAGTTTTGGTAGTTTTGTAGCAGATGGTGAGCGGAAAGAACAACATCGACATCATCATCAGTTGGTCGTGTGCGACGAGCCGACGTCGGGTTTGGATGCGTTTTCCGCCGATCGCGTGGTCTCCCAATTAGCCGGTCTCGCGGTTGAACGAAACGCGGTTGTCGTGTGTTCTTTGCATCAACCTCGATCGGCGAGTTGGTCGAGAGCGCACGATGTCATGCTCTTGGCGAATGGAGGGAGAGTCGCGTATCACGGTCCGGTATCGAAATGTATTCCGTATTTTACGAGCATCGGGTACGAGTGTCCGGCGAATTACAACCCGGCGGAGTTTCTCATCGACCTGGTATCCATTGTGACCGATTGCGGGGTGGAAGCGTGCGAGAATTCAATAGATAGAGTAGACGATATATGCAGGACGTGGCGAAGACAAAAACCGTTCGTCGATAGACAATCGATACAAGCCGAGTACGAGGAAACGAAGGCGTCGGAGAGGAACATGTTCGATCCGAAGAGAAATCAGAAACAGAGGACGCTGATGACGTACCAGGATTTCCACAACATGATGCACGACCACACGCTGACGAGAGCGGAAACGACGATTACGCAGGAAAATGGTGCGCCGTTATCGTTTCGTGATTTCGAAAAAACGTTCGCGAAACCGTTGGAGACGTACGCGAGTAAGAAAAATAGTACGGCTGATAACGGTACCGACACGGCGAATAATGGGATCGAGAAAAGCAGATTTAGCGAAGAAAAAGATGACGACGAACGCGATGACGACGACGGCTATAAAACCGCATCGACGATACCGATGAAAAGAAATGAACAGAGCGACAACGATGAAAACGACGACGAAAATTTGAATGAATTCGAGAAAACGAGGAAGAAGATTCTTTCGCGTTCCGGAAGCGCGGAGGATGTGCACTTGGAAAAGAAAGACAACAAAAATAACAATCAAAGCGCTACTACTGCTGCACCGACGACAAACGCTGCTACCAAAGCCGGCGGGCCTTTAAAACAGTTCGTAAGACAGGTCTCGACGACCATACGCTCCAAAGTCACCAAAAGTGCCTCCGAGACGTCGGCGAATACGACGACGACTGAGTTTGAAATCTACGACGCAAATGGAGGCCGAAATTTTGCCTCGTTCGGTTCGACGCCGCCGTCGCCGTTTCAGCAATTTCAACTGCTCGTCGGTCGAAGCTGGAAGCAAACGCGTCGCGAGATGTGGGTCAACGGCGTACGACTCGTCGCCTCTGTTGGGCTCGCGACCGCGTTCGGGTCGTGTAATTTTCGAATCTCCAAGCACCCGTCGACGGTAAAACGACGGGTGAGCGTTTTGATGCAAAGTTGCATCAACAACGGCATGTTAGCGTTGTGCCGCACGTTGAACAACTTCCCTCGCGAACGTTTAGTCGTGCGACGCGAAATGCGAAGAAACGTCGGCGGGTACCATCCCGGCGCGTATTTTTTTGCAAAGTTATTAGTCGAAACGCCAATCGATATGCTCTTCCCAGTCGCGTTTGGTATGATTGTTTCGCCGATGGTCGGTTTGAATCCCGCCGGGAGACAAAAGTTCGTTTCTGCGTTAGCTTTACACGCGGCGAGTTCTGCGGCGTTAGGTTTGGCCGTTTCCGCGATTGCGCCAACCTCGGAAACCGCGTTAGCCGTCGGGCCGTGTTTCATGGTTCTGTCAATCATGCTCGGCGACGCGACCGGCGCTTTCGGTGAAGTTCCGCAAGCGTTGAAACCGTTGAGCAACTTGTCCGTGGTCAAATGGTCCTTCGAAGGCGTCTTAGCGTCTGAATTCGAAAATTTGACCTTTGATAAGAACGACGTCGAAACGGATTCGTCCAAACAACTTCGTTTGCGCGCGGAAAAGAAGAAGCGCGAGAAATCATCGCATTCGATCGTATACGACGCCACGAAATGGGCGACGAGCAAGTTAGAGTCCATCGGCCCCGAGCGCGGAGAAGATGTTTTGGAAGAGTTTGGGTTGAAAGCGAAAGGTCAAGCGAGGGATGCCGCGAAAGGACAGTTTGCGGTCTTTTTATTCAACGTCGCGTTAGCCTTCACCGCGTTGACGTTGAAGGAGAAACAGTGATAATAGAACAACACATATAGTAAGTTTATTCTGAACTCATCTGAAAAGTTACATTGCTAAGTTCGCATTTTTGCTAACGCTGCTATCGCCTTGTCGAAATTCTCGCCATTCATGCAAAACTGTTTGATTCCCTCAATCAAGCTCTCCGGCACGTTTGTAATCATCGCGTGCGCGCCTTTCTTCCGCAACTCCAACGCCGTCTCTAAATCGTCCGCCACCCAACTCTCCACCCACGCGTTGCTCTCTTTCACCGCTTTCGAATACCAACTCTCGTCGAATTTCGCGCTCGGTAACAACCCGTGAATTTTCATCCTCTCCAAATTCTCTTTGGTGAACTTCTCCGTCTCCCAGTGAGAGGCGTCCACGTCTCTCAACGCCCACGTCGTTTTAATTCTATCTTCGCTCTTTGGAAACGAACTCTCCAACGCTTTTTGTATGTTTTTACTCGCGTCACTTTCTGGGTCAGTGACGTAATAACTCACCGCGTCCACCACGTTCGCTTTCTTCGCGTATTCGTTCACCAACACCACGTTCTCTACGTTCAACGCGTCGCCTTTTAAATCCACGCCGAAGAACATCCCGTCGATGCCGACAGGTCGCTTCGCGTTGCTACTCATACCACCAACGTTCTTCCCGAACTCTTGCGCCAACCACGTCGTTTTCCTAGACACGCCTTTCCATCCTACCGGCGATGATGATCCAGTCTTTCTCTGTAAAACCGTCGACGTCGCGAAGTGCTCGATCAAATCTTTCAACGAAACAAACGACCGCTCGTCCGCCCCTAACGCTCGCGCCTCTTTCAAAGTCACCTCTTTCGCGTCTTTTTGAATCCTATCGAACAGTCTCCGCGGATGCGCCGCTAATAAAGCGCCGTCTTTCAACTGCACCGCGTCTGTTATTAGTATCGCAAATAAAAGGAGAAAATGTCAGTCACATGTTGTCTCGGACGTGTAAACGAACGCGCTCGATCGATCCATCGAGTATTTAAGAGGAAATACACACCCACACACGATGAGCGCATCCAAGAGGAGAAGAAACCGACTCGTGAGAACGTATACCGAGACGAAACGACGAAAAGAAGAGGAAAGCAAAGCGCGCGATGACGCACCGATATCGTAGTTTTTCACTTCAAATCCATCCCTCAAGTAATCCAAAGCGTCTTTTCCCCCGGATGTCACGCGCGGTTGTGCGGTCAACAACTGGTGACTCGCGACTTGTGGAAACGTCCTCGCGCACCTTATGGCGCGTCGATCCGGTTTTTCTCCGTTTAAAGTAAAAAATGATGCGTTACGCTGCGTAAACGTGAGAAGTAAAACGAGCGTAAACGCGGAGACGAAAAGCGCGATCGCTCGCAAAGGAGGCGGAGGACGGTTTATGTTCACCCCGAACTTGGCGAGGAATAAGAGCACTTTCACCAAAAAAGGCGTCTGCTTGAACAACTTTTTCGATGGTTTCGGCATTAGTATGTGTGCATGGCTCTTTTCGTCTCGTGAAACGCACGTTTTGGTGGCGTTCTCGCGCGGAGTTTGATGTGTACTTTGTGAAGGATTTCCCGAAAGTGTTGAAGTGGAGCGTCTGTTACGCGAAACGCGCCGACGCGACATTTTACCATTCTATACACGTCTACTACGCATCTAAAACCTTATTGCGCTCTCGTTTTGCTAATCTAAGCTACTTTTCTTAATCTAAAACGGCTCGGATCTTTTCGGCGGCGTCTTCCCGTAGTACTGCCTTTTCATCAACCGCTCGATGTGACATTTTTCCATTCTACACGTCTACTATACGCATCTAAAACCGTATTGCACTCTCGTTTTGCGGCTAAGTAAGCTCATTCTCTTTCTAAAACGGCTCGGATCTTTTCGGCGGCGTCTTCCCGTAGTACTGCCTTTTCATCAACCGCTCGTGGTAACTCCTCGCCTCTTCGTTCGAGAGCTTCCCGTCGTTCACGCGCGCGCCTTTCGATTCCACGTGTATCTTTTCTGTGTTCACTAACTCCCCGCGTCGGAGCACGAATGTCGTCGATATTGCGCTTTCTTTTACTCTTTCTCGTTGTTGTCTTTCTCGCGCGCGAAGTTCTCTCGTCGTCGCTCCGCTCGCTCTCGCCTTGAGGAACCCAACTTTCCCGAGGAGGAATTTCACGATCTCATCTTCCACTTTTCTCGCGCTCAAAACTTCGTCGTTCTCACTTTTTACTGTCTCGGACGAGAGGTGGTGGTAATATTGGTTTCGTATCGTTCGTTTAAGCTCTTCTGAGCGTTCGCGGTGTTCTGAAATCGTCCTCGAATTCCTCTTGGAGAGCCAGAGGAACTCCCGGAACACTCTGTGCGAAGTCGTCGAGGAGAGGAGAAGAAAGAGGTATTCCGTGAGCTTTCGCATGAAAAAAACGAAGGGAATCGAGAGAACAATAAGAGATGAAGGCGCGCAAAGAGTGTAGGGGAGAAAAATGCGCGCACCTGCGCGCGAGCGCGAGCTCTTTGCGCATCACGTTTCGTCTTCGTAATGAAGCATTTCCCCGAGAAATGCTCCACTTTTATCTCACGCTTTGCGCGGTTTTTGAAGAAGACAACGACGACGACGAAGAGAATGACGGCCGTTCCGGACGCGCACGCGAACAACGCGAAACTGCTCTCGTTTCTGTTCGCGTTGCTCGCTCTGATCGTGCTTTTACTCGCAGCTTCAAAGACGACACACACGACGACGAAAGATGTCGAAAATGAGGACGAGAACGGCGCTTTACTCAAGCGCTCGGATGCGAGCGCGTTGCTCAAAAACGTACCCGAAAATGACGATACGCGTAAGAAAACGTACTGCGCGAAAGTCGCCAACGTTGGCGAGTGGTTTTTCGGCGAAACCGCGTGCGAATACGCACAGATGGAGATGGATTTTGCGCACTCTTTTGATGCCTGTGATGAGGGTGATGAGGCAAGTGGTTGGTGGTTCGAGCGAAGGCGGAGAAGAGCGAGAAGGAAAGAAGCGAAAGCGTGGGTCCCGGACGAAGGGTTAATGGACGCGTGCCAGTTTTTTAGGTTTGCGTCTGCGACGATTCAGACGAGTAGGAGTAGTTTTAGTAGTAGTAGTACGAGCGTAGCGATCGATACCGACGCGACGGCGACGGCGGTCGAGGTTGCGAAAGAAGCGCGAGAAGAAGAAGAAGAAGAAGTTAAAGAAGAAGTTCGAGATGAAAACGCGGAAAACGATTTCGCGATTCAACGAATGATGCGCGGAAGAGATGCGCTGTTCGTTGGAGATAGTCAAGTTCGTCACGTGTACGCGGCGTTTTTGCGCGTCGCGGCCATCGGCGACGCGCACGAGGCGCACTTGCATCCGCCGCAACGGCCGAAGAAATTGAAAAATTCGCCCTTCAATCGGAAGTATCGCGCGTACGCGGCGAAAATCGCTCGGAAATCGAAAGGAGACGTCGTAAACGGAGAGGAAGTTTTAGAGGAAGAAAACATCGAAGCCGAGGTCGTTGGTGATATTCCGGGTGATAAGCGCGCGAAAACGGATCCACTTAAACACCGAAACTGGACGTTTGCTATTCAAGGCGGCGGCGTCGCGCACTTCGTCTGGGCGCCGGAAGCCCGAGACGTGGTCGAGGTCGTCAAAGAGCGCTTACTCTTAGACTCCGACGGCGAATCGACCAAAGACTCGAAGTTTGCCTCCCCGGACTTCCTCGTCGCCGGCGTCGGGTTGTGGCACATGCTTCACGAAGCCGATGCGAACGATTTCCAACGCCAAATCGCCGAAGTCAAAGCGCTGTTAGACGACATCGATTTCAAAACCACCGTGCCGTTTTGGTTGACCGTGAGTAAACCGGGCCCGTCGCACTTGATGAACTCGGTCAAAAAACAAACCCACTTAACCGAGGACAGTTGGGCCTCGTACCGCGAAGCGACCGAAAAAGAGTTCTCCGACGACGTCTCGCAAACATTAGCCATCGATTTCGGCGCTTTAACAGAAAAATGTGGCCCCAAATGTTCCGTGGACGGCGTCCACGTGGACGAAACCGCCTACGACGCCGCCGCGCAAATCCTCCTCAACGCCTTGGCTTCGTTATGGGACGTGAAAATCCCAAACTTTCGATTCAGCAGCAAAAGGAATCAAAGCCGAAAAAGTTCATCGAATTCGCAAGAAAAGGACGACAACAACTCTCTCGTCGTCGTCGATCCGGAGGAGGATTCGGAGTACGAGCCTCTCGATTTCAAAGAGCCGTCCGAAAAACTAGAATAGATAGTCAGTCGCGTGTGTAGTATTTTGCCTCTTTTTGAGGTTTTTTCCTCAACGAAACCCTCTGAAACGCCTTACAATTCACACGAACAAACGAACACATAAACGCCTTTCCTTCTTTCGCTTAATACTTATTAAGGAAAGAGAGAGAGAGAACGAAACGCTTCGACACTTTTTTACGCGCACCAAAGCCCGAACGATCTCTTCTTCTTCTTCGACGAGGGAAAGGCGCTGATTTGGGGACATTTTTAGCCGATTTCAATACACGTATACGAGATATCAAATCGCATCATGGGCCGAGAAGACTTGCACAAAAACATGGAGGATACCTTCAGCGATAAGGAAATCTTCCAAGCGGGCGATTTGTCCGCGTACGACTGTACGTTTTTGTTAATTAAATACACGTCGTGTTGGTGTTGGTCGCGTTGGAAAATTTCGATTCGTTTGTTCTTCTTCTTCTTCGCAACGAGAGAAGACCTTTGAGTAGAAAGAGTATTCGCGCTGACATTTTTTAATCCTCTCTCTTATATTCTTCTTAATCTTCTCACAGCGTTTGTGGACAACGTGTTCTTTTACCGCGACCGCACCGGGTGGGCGCGAGGTCCGTGTAACATGGAGTGCATGCGCAAGTGCTGGGTGAACGACGTCATCGACGAGCACACGTTGACGTGGTGCAACGGCTTATCGGAGTTTTTACCGATTCGAAACGTTCGGGGTTTGCAAAGACACATCGAGAATCCAGCGACGAAGCTGCATAAATTTTTCGTGAGAACGTTCGTACGAACGGAGAAGATGCTGGACGAAGCGAGAGCGAAGCACGTGGAGGAAGGGAGAAGTCAAGGCGCGAAAGGGTCGATGGATAAGGCGCAAATCCAGCAGTCGTGGGAGGAGAGAGTCAATTTCGCCAAGAGACGCGCGTTGGAGAGGAGGAAAGAGATGTTGGAGAAGCACGGGAAGGAGAACTTGGACGAGGTGGTGGACGTGAGAACGAAGAAGTTCATGGGGATTCCGCATAGTTGGTTGAAGAAGAAGGACGAAGAAGAGTCGCGCGAGGACGACGGATTGGATAGAAAGTAATTGATTTTTTTCATCGTATAATTTTACAACAAGTACTACTACAGTATACAAACACGCCGACGCGTGAAAATAAACGCAAGCGCTAGTCTACTTACTCGCATCATCGCGACTACTACTACGACTATCATCGCTATTATTACTTTTTCCAAACAACCCCGCAAACATACCGACGAGCTTTTGAAACGTCGGAGAACTCACCGTGCGACTTCTCGCGTCGTCTTTCAACCAAGCGTTCTCGGGAGGGTGCAACACGCCGTTCGGTCGTCCAATCTCTCCCACCCCGTACTTTGAATTCCCCAAAACACTTTCTCCGTCCGACGACGAATTCATCACGGACCCTAAAAACGATAACCCAAACACGAACGGAAACGCCAAGACCAACCCGAACGAGGTCGCGCTCACGTGCGAAGGCGAGCGCGCTCGAGCGTAGTAATACCTCGCCGCGCTCGCGTTTCTCGCCATCCTCTGATGATGATGATGATGATGATCGTAACGACCGCCACCAAACTCGTCGTTACTATAACGCATCATATTTCTCTCCGCAATCATCGCTAAGCACTCGTCTCGGGCGTGCGAGATGGCTTGAAAATTCCTCGTCGTCGCAAAACTACTCCTGCTGCTACTGCTGTGACTACTCTTCGCATGCATCGTCATCATCACGTCCGGGTGTGAACTTTTCGCGAGTCGTTTAAACGCGTCGTCGACTTCCCTCGCGGTGGAGGATTCGCAAACGCCGAGGATTTCAAACGGGTTTTTTTGTTTCTCCATCTCTTTTCGTTCTCTCAAAGTATTCTCTGGATCCGACGTGCCACGGGGAAAAGATATCTCACTCGGTGTGACGTACGAAACCGCGCGCAACAATAAAAGTGTACCTCTATGTGTTCCTCACACAAACGAACATCCTTGACACATATATCTTCCCTCTGAACGCGCTTTATGAGAATCGCATTCTTAAAGCGACAAAACGCACGTCACGGGACCGCGCGGAGAAAAAAAGAGGAACGCACGCGCGCGTGCATCCATCCAAAGCAGAAGCTCTCTCGCCTCTCACTATTATTTAGGGTGTAAGTGCTTCGTCCTACTCTTTCCGTCCTCGAGTATTACATAAGCACTTAAACCCTAAACATGCAAGTGCTTCCTTCGTACTCCTCAGTGCGTACGTCTTACTCAAAAAAAATCTTTCGCTTTTTCACCACAAACGTTTACCTTATCTTTCGGGGATAATCATTTTCAGTTTCATCACTCTTACGCGCGCGCACTTATAGAAGCAAAAACACGCACTAAACGCTTTGCACACGCTTTGCTCTCTGTAACAGATATAACCACCATGTCTTCTGCTTCCTTGCTCACGCAAAAAGCCTCCTCGGCCACGTTCGGTGGTCTCATCAAGGGCCAACGAAAGATCTCATCTTTGCGATCTTCGTCCAAAAAGACCGTCACGAAAGCGGCGGTGTCGGTGCCGACGACGCTTAAAACCGGCGTGGTGACTGGCGCAGATTTCATCGACGTGATGAACCACGCGAGACACCACGGGTACGCCATCCCCGCGGTGAACTGCACCATGTCTTCGGTGACGAACGCGTGCTTGGAAGCGGCGAAAGTGGCCAACGCGCCGATGATTATTCAATTCAGTCACGGCGGGGGCTTGAACTTTGCCGGGAAAGGGTTGTCGAACGAGGACCAAAAAGCAGCCGTGACTGGGTGCGTGGCGGAAGCGTTGCGAGTTCGCGAGTTGGCGAAACTTTACGGCGTTCCGGTGATTTTACACACCGATCACTGCGCGAAGAACTTATTGGGGTGGTTCGACGGCTTGTTGGAAGCGAACGAGAAGTATTTCAAAGAACACGGAGAGCCGTTGTTTACCAGCCACATGTTGGACTTGTCCGAAGAACCGATCGAGGAGAACTTGGAGATTTGCCAAAAGTACTTGAAGAGAATGAAGGCGATCAACTGCTTTTTGGAGATGGAGATTGGGATCACCGGCGGCGAGGAAGACGGCGTCGATAACAGCGACGTCGCGCCGGAAGATTTGTACTCCAAGCCGGAAGAGATTCACGACGTGTACAAGGCTTTGCAACCGATTGCGCCGGACTTTTACTCGATTGCCGCGGCGTTCGGTAACGTCCACGGTGTCTACGCGCCGGGTAACGTCAAGTTGACGCCGACCATTTTGGGCAACGCGCAAAAGTACATCATCGAAAAGGAAGGCATCACCGGCCAAGAAAAACCGGTGTACTTTGTCTTCCACGGCGGGTCTGGCTCGTCTAGAGCGGAAATCCGTGAGGCTATTTCCTACGGTGTCATCAAGATGAACATCGACACGGACACCCAGTGGTCCATGTGGGAAGGCGTTCGCGATTACGAGGCGAAGAACAACGGGTACTTGCAAACGCAAATCGGTAACCCGGAAGGCGCGGACAAGCCGAACAAGAAGTTTTACGATCCGAGAGCGTGGATGCGCTCCGCGGAGTTGGCCACGGTGAAGAGATTACAAGGCGCGTACGAGGATTTGAACGCGATTGGCGCGTGCGCCAAGTAAATTTGTTTTCTTTTTTGTGATGAGTGCTGCCGAGGGGATTTTCCTTTTCGCGCGTGAAAGTCTTGAGAAAGTACGGGAGAATCACACGAAAGTTTCATCAATACGAAATATATAACTTACTACACGCATTATTATTCTTACCGTATTATCAGTATTATGGTCTAACTTTACAGCTTCTTTATATTAACAAAATTACAAATGATGATGATGATACGGGAAGTTCCGAATGTTTCGTCTCGCGGTTCTCTCGTCGTGAATCCGAGTTCTTTCTTCCCTTCTTGTTGTGGCGCGCCTTTTCAAAACTATTAAACTACGAATTACCGTCCATCTTCGTCTTATTTTTCTTCTTCTTCTTCTATTCAATCGTGTTGTTTAACAACTCGATCGAGAATCCACCCGGCGGAGGCATCGGAATGTTACACGCCGGACATGGGTACGAATACGAATTCGGCCCGTTGTCTCGCGCGTGCGTCACCATGTGTCGTCTGGCGTCGAGCTCGCAGCGGTCGCACATGACGTGCCCGCATCTCGGCATCAACGTGAGCACGTTTACCGCCAAAGGATTGCCGTGCTGCACGGCGGCCGCGTGTTCGCACGCCGCGATGCCTACAAAATCGTTGCTTTGCCACTTTTGAACCTTATCTCGCGTGCTAAAAATGAGTCTCTCGACGTCAATCGCGCACGCGTGTTCGGCTTCTACCTCTCTCGCAATTTTTCGTTGTTCTTCGGTCACGGTTTCGTCGTCGCGTCGATATACCACCACGCCGTCGTTTTTTGCTTTCAATTCGTGCAATCTAATCCCGGAAATTTTTTCAATTTTATTATCCTCTTCTTCGTGAAAATTTTCCAACGTCACGACGAGGTTGAGAAAATGATTCAACGGCACGCGACCTCGCAAGTTCCGGCACCCGTACAACCTCAGTACTCTCATGTGAGAGTGAGGGTTAAGTAACGTTAGATTAGCGTCTAAGTTTTCGCAATAGCGCACGTCTAACGTGTGAATGTTCGGACAATTTTCCCAGATGAATTGCATGACTGCATCCGTCACCCCAGCTACGTTCACCATCGATAACGTTTCGATCGATTTCCCGGCGCGTTTCAACAACTTCAAAATGCTTCGTTGGGTTAGAAATCTACAACCATCCAATCGTATGTTCTTGCACAAACTCATCGCGTCGTCCTCTTTCAAAATCTCCAACAAGTTCCGATCGGAAATTCCAGTCTCCGTGGAAAGATTAAAATTCGATTTCCACACCAACGGCGACCGAATGCACCTTTGGAACTGTTTCGAAACCGTCGATAACGAAAGCACGAATCGCACGCCGTGCGTTTTCACCACCTTCTCCAACGCTTTGCACACCTCGTCGTCTCTCAATTCCCCGATGTTCGTTGTCGGTTTCGCTCTGTAGAGCGCGAATTGCACGTACCTTAACAACGCCGCCTCTTCCGCTTTCAACGCGTGCATATTCCCGCCGCCGTTGTACACGTCGACTTCGTTCGCTCTTTTCTTCAACTCCGTCTCCAAGTCCACCAACTCTTTTGTCAACTGTCTCCATTTGATTTGCGCTTCCTTTTGTCTCTCGAACCATCTCGAGATGACTTCATTTCCACCACCACGACCACCGTTGTTGTTGTTATCTTCGTTATTCAAGGAAGACGAAGACGAACCGGCGGCAACGACGTAAACGACATCTTTACTCTTCGTCGCGTACTTCGCATCCAACTCTTTCAAAGTCGCGCTCGCGGCGGCCAATTCGAAGCACAACCGCTTCGCTCGTCGCAGTCGCTTCGCGTGCGCCGCCAGCGGAGTATTATTACCGTCCTCGCCGTCGTTACTCTCATCCGTATTATTACTTTTCCTCTTCTTCTTTGACTTTGTCTTCTTTTTCTTTAACTTCTTCGACGTTATCGTCGGTACGCCGGAGAGTTCGTTCGTTTCCATCGACGCTCTTCGCTTTTGTCCTTGTCCTTGTCCTCCTCCTCCGGAACTCGCTCGTCTTTGTTGCAGTCTCGTTGGCGTCGAAATCGATTGCGTCTCTTCTTCTTCGGATGATCCTTTGTCTTCTTTGTCGTCGTCGTCCTCATCGCTCGATGTTTCCATCGCATGATTCTCCTTCTCCTTCTTAAACGTTTCTTCCTCCTCGAAATCCTCCGTCGTGCCGGACATGGACGGCGTTTTCTGCGTCGCGTCGATCATTTGAATCTCTTCTCAAAACAACGGAAAAGGAGAACGAACGAACAAACGGAAAGAAGAGCGTCTCGTCGATTGGTAAGGAACTCTTTCGTTTCACGAAAAGCGCCAAAAAACAAACGCGCTCTTTTCGTACTACTTGTACGCGTGTGTCTCTCTCGACGTGGAAAACACAATAATAATAAGAAGCGAGAGTGTATTTAAGAGCGATTTTCTATGTCAGTCTCTTATGAGGAGGTTTTGAAATGTTTGTGGTTTTAAAATACGCGCGAAAGCGAACATTTACGTTTGTAAAGTCATTTCTCTTTCTCTCTCTCTATATATATATATGCGCGCGCGAAGAGCGAATAATACAGGTATATGCTTTGTATCTTTAAGATGTTTACTTAAAACGATCTGCGGTTTGTTCTCTCTCTTTCTCTCTTTGCCTCTTCGCGCGTCAAAATCCGCGAGTACCTGTGTTTTATTGTATCGCGCGATGTTTACGTAAACGCTTTGTTGTTCGCTCGCTCTCGCTCTCTGTCTCTTCATACCATTTCAAATCCGAGAAATCTGGCGACAGCTTTGCGGCTTCGAAACGTCGCACCGTTTGGGCTGAAGTAGCAAAAGCTCGCAACACCGTATGGATACATGGTACACGAACACTTCCACTCGCCAGACAAGGTTCCGCCGAGAGATTCGATGTATTCGCGGGTTCTCCGCAAAGCTTCGTTGCACCTTTTCTCAATGGAAACGGTGGAATATCCTTTTGTTTTCTTCTTCGCGACGCCGGATTTTGAAGTGGTCGGTGAGTTTGAACTCACCTTCTTCTTCTTGTTCTTCTTTTCGTTGTGTTCGTTTCGCGGATTCTTCGCCTGCACGGCTGGCGATCTCGGCGGTGCTTTCTTTCTTTTAATCGCGCAGCTCGCGCATACCCATTCGCCTTTCGGAACCTTTTCTAAACCGTAGCAAAACGTGTGATATCCTTCGTCGCACGTGTCGCACAAAACGAGCTTCGCCGGATACGTTCCCTTATCGCAAATCGCACAAATAACGTCTTCTTCATCTCGGTCTTTAGATTCTCTCTCTTTGCGAACTTTACCTTTAGAATGCCACGGACACTCGCCCGCTATCCGCTTGCATATCTTTCCATTAACACACACGCGACCGCACATCTTCTTTCTCCTCGAAACGCCAACGCCAATCTTCTTGTCGCTTCTTCTTCGCGGCTTCATCCAATCCTCCTCTTCCTCGGATGCAAAAGTCTCTTCTTCTTCTTCTTCTTCTTCTTCTTCTTCGCTCTCCCCGCTCGCGTCGGAATAAAACCTTTCTTCTTCTTTACCTTTTCTGTCGATCGTTTTCACGCGAACGCACTCGTCTTGCCCTAAAATCGAAATCGGCGACGACCCGATCAGCTCGAAGTCATCCCCTAGAGTTACCTTGACCTCTTTGCCTCTCAAGACTTCGATGTCCTTGAGCTTTTTCGAGACAAAGTCCGCGACGGAAACGCAGCCGTCCGTGCTCGCGACGAACTTATGTTTTCCATTTATGAGCACGCGAACTCTGTGAGGCGACGAGTGACCGAAGAAGAACCCTCCGCGTTGGTGTTGATGGTGTAACTGTTGTTCTCGAACTCCGGGGGGGAAATCGGAAACCGAATTTGGTTGAAGAAGAGAACGCCCCGTTCGATGATCCAAAGGAGGATGGTGGTTCTTCTCGAACGTAGGGCTGACCGGTAAGAACGTGTTCATGTATTTCTCTTGCGCGTACTTTGAGCGCGAAAGCCGCGTCGCGCAAAGCGCGGAAAAAGACTCTGAGGAGGTGCGTCAAAGATACAAAATTTGTGCAGTCTGTCTCTTGGATTTTGCACGTCAAAATACGCGCGAGATTTAGAACATTTACGTGCGTAAAGCGCCCTCTCTTTCTCTCTCTCATTTTCACGCCGGCACGGCTGCTTCGACGTCTTTTTCCCGGGGAGCATCTTTTTCTTCTTTCGCGACGACGACGCTTGGTACCTCTTCGGGGAGAGGCGGCGGCGAAAACACGCTCTCTCTGTCTTCCTTTGAATAGGCGAACACGACTCTTCGACAGGTTGGACAGGACGCGCGCAATTGAAACCACGGGATGACGCAGGATTTGCAAAAGACGTGTTCACACTCGAGGACGATCACTTGGTGTTGGTTCGGTTGGAAGGTTTTCAAGTCTTCCAAACATAACGCGCAGGTGGTGAGATTTTGAAGGTCGTCTCGAGCGCGGCCTGCGATGAAAAGTTGCCAGTTTTTGTCTCCGATTTTACACGACGGAAGGCTTTGGAGCGTTTTCCGAGAGGCTGGGCCTGGTTCGTCAGCGACGAATAGGGTATCCCCGTTTTCGGCGGAGATTCGGAAGTTTGTCCTCGTTTCCTCGTCGTCGTCGTCGCTCTCAGTCATGGCGCCGTTCCCGGGGAGCTGCTCTTGCAAGACTCTGTGCAATACGTTTCTATCGTAATTAGAGAAGTCGCCCGTTCTAAACGCTCTCCTCAAATCTCTTCTCACCGCTTCCGTGCGATACGATTCTATCGAATTTTCCTCTATTCGTCGTCGACGTCGCGAAGAGCGTCTTCTTCTGTACCCTGGATTGGCGCCGGCGATGACCGCGTCCGCTAATCGATCGATCGTCGACGCGTCGACGACGCCGCGGCGAGCGTTATTATTACTAGTATCATTCGCAGCGAGGAACGCGACCAAAGCATCGCTCCCTCCTACGCCTTCTTCTCTTCGCCAATCACCATTCGCCGCGCTTGTCTCTGGCAAAGACGACGATGCCAAAACAAAATGTGTCCTCAGCGCCGCTCTCGCCCTCTCTCTTCTTTCTCTTCGTTCTCGTCTCGAGGACTGCCTTTCGCACATATATCTTAAACACATAAACAAGACGGAAACGACAGGCAACGCCATCAAGACGATGAAAAACGAAAACGAAACGAACGTGTCTTCCTCGTTCGGTTGATTTCCTCTTCCCGATGCCTTTACAGCGGTCGCTTCTGAAGAAGAAAACGCTTCTTGCGGGGACGGAAATGTTCCCCGGGAAGGGGATAATAACGCGCGCTTTTGAAGCCGCATGTCGCTTCAAAGAAGGGAAAAGAACAGAAATACACGCACTCTTCGATGGGGTGTGCTCTTTTCAAGCTCTAAAAGCCGTGCGTGTTGTTCGCGTTGCGTAGTATTACGTATGTATTTGCGCGCTTCTGACGTGATAGATTTTATCGCGTATTTTGTGAATTCGAGGTTTCAATAAATGCAAAAACACGTATGTATTATGTAATAACAAAGCTATCGGTCGCGATCGTTTCAGCGACTCTGACAGTATTCCTTTTACATAAATAGAACAGAAGAAGACTCTTTGACGTTATTACGTTTCAGTCGTCGCGGCGAGATTAATGTTGTTGTTTCCGTCGTTTACGTCTGCGTCGATGTAATCGTCGTCTTCGTCCGAGTTGCTCTCTTCGTTCGCCCCTCGCCTTCGAATCATGAGCTCGTCTTCGAGAGAGGGCGTGGATGTCGGGCTGTTCGGTCGTCGGTTTCGGTTTTTGTTCTTCCAGTAGCGCTTGTCGCGACCGCCGTCGAAACGCAAGAGACGCAAACGTCCTTCTTTTGTTCCGTAGACTAGACCTCCGCCCGGGTGCGGGTGGAAGGTGGCGGCGTTGACTTCGTCTTCGGCGGAAGGAATGACTCGGACGAGGCCCATGTCGGCGACGCGGTAAACTTCGAGGATGGTGTGAACTGGTTGGTAGTTGCCACCATCCGCGACGAGGAGTATTAAGGAGGAGTGTTTGCGGCCGTACGCGACGAGGACGTGTTCGGAAGTTGGGGAGAATTGCACCGAGGTGAGACAGTGCGCCGCGCGAATGCGGCGAGCCGAGAGAACTTCGCCAAAGTTACGCTTTTGTAACGAGTAGACGCGGAGTTCGTAGATATGTTCACCGACCGCGTGGTGTTGACATATGACGCACGCGGCGAGGAAGTTCCCGCACGGAGAAAAGTGCGCGCCCATTTCGGAACAGAGAACGGCTCGGCGTAGAGTTAAGCACGCGTTTTCCAGCGCGACGTTTACGTTAGCCGGGTTGTATTTCCACAGCTTAATTTGCACCGCGCACGGTTGTTCCTGTCCAGGCCTAGAGCTGGTTTCTTCGGCAACTTGCTGTGCGAAGCGCGAGGCGCCGGCGTCGTAGGCGGCGTCTCGGCCGTGAATATCGACGACGCGAAGACCGCCGATGGTGTTTCGAATCGCGGCGAGGCGTCGTTCGCCGGCGTCGGCGTTGTACGCGTCGTGCACATCTTCGACGATTTCGACGTCACCGTCGGTCGTATCAGCACCAGCCAGCGACGGTGCCGTTCCTTCTCTTCCATCCATGTCAACATTATCCTGTCCTTGGACATTTCTGTGCGTTCTTCTGATGTACCCGCCCACCGCCGCGGCGACTTCTGCAGTCGTATCGACGTCCATGGGGGCAAGCAAACGACCTCTCAGAAATACCGGCGCGCGTTCGAGGTCTATCGATGCGCGTCTTCGCGAAGATGCGCGATCGAAATCGGGAATCGTTCTATTCGTCCGCGTCGTGGGAGCCGACGATACAATGTTTTGCGTCCCATCCTGATTGTTGGTGTCTTTTTGAAATAGCTCTCGTATCTTCTCCTCTCTCTCCTCCGCGTCGTTATTTTTGCTCGCTTCTTCTCGCTCTTTCTTCTTCTTCGCTCCTGCTACTTGTCCCGCTGCGTTTCTATATCGCAGTTGATTAAGGTCGCTGTTGAAGTTCCCGCGAAAACCTCTCGCGACGTACACCCCGCTCTCCAAATCACTCGGCATTTGCACCGCCACGAACGGACTCGGGCCGGTATAGCTCAACCCAGTCACCGCGATGTTTGCTGCTCCCATATTGATAGAGCTACCGCCAGGTGTGGGCTCCATGTCGTGTTCGCTCACCTCCGCGGTCAAAATCAACGGCAACCCTCTCGGGCGAAACAAAGCGCATCGCAAACTCCGTTTCGTTTTCAACAATATATTCACCGTCTCCTTACTCTCTTCAATTGGCTGTTGTTGTTGTTGTTGTTGTTGTTGCTGCTGCTGCGTGCTCTCAGGTGTTCTTCTTGGGTTATTCACTTCATTATCAATCATCATCATCTGTTGTTGTTGCAGTTGTTCTCGCAGTCGCGCCTGATACTCCGGATACTTCCAATACGTCAACCGGTGCCCGCTGGCGACTAAAACGCACCCGCCGTCGAGCGAAAACGCAATCGACGCGATCGGTTTATTAAAATCCCTCACCGCAATGCACTTCCCGCTCCCACTCTCTCTCGTCCCACTTTCCTCGCATCCGCTAATATCCCACACTCGCACCGTATTATCCAACGACCCGCTCGCTAACACGTTCGGATTCGACGGATGAAACCGAACGACCCACGGCGTCCTCCTGTGCCCGCAGAGTGTTTTCACCAACGTCCCGCTGGAAACTTCGATGATTTTCACCGTGTGATCTCCGTGCGTGCTCGCGACGTGCGTTCCGTCGCAGCTGTACGCGTTCGCGATGGTCGATCGCGGGTTCGGGAGTAACGCGCAATACCTCGCGGCGAAACGTTTCAAGGAATCTCTCTCGACGAAGTTCTCCAGCGACGTTTTCGCCGACGACGTCGAGGACGAACACGAAGTCCTTCTTTCTGAGTAGTGTATCATTGGTTTCCTTTGCCTCTCTTTCCTTCGGGCGTCGTCTTTCTCCTCCTCGTCGTCGTCGACATCATCTTCGTCGTCCTCCTCTTCGTCGGTCGTCGGACTCGAGTCGTCTCCGTCGTCGTCCAATTCTCCCGCGTTTCCTCCTCGACGCGTTAATGCATTCCTCCGCTTCTTTGAAACGACTGTTGTTCTTTTCGTTGAACAACCGTAGGTTTCTCGCGCGCGCAAAGCGTCGTGGAGAGAGTTGTTCGTTTGAGTCGCGTTGTTCACTCTCGTCGTCTCTCCGTCGTTTCCGTCTCTTTGCATCATCTCTCGAAGTCTTCGAGCTTCGAGCTTTTTCTCTTTGGGGAATGGTTCGATGTGCTCCATTTTTTACGCGCAAGAATCGTAAACGCTTTCTCTCTCTCTCTCTCTCTCTCTCGAGCGCGAAGAAGGTGTTCGCGTCCGTCGACGGGAAAGAGAGTCTTTCTTTCTTTCTTTCCGTGAAAAGTGTCGCCGACGCGAGGTACATATACGCGCAAACCATCACAGAGAGAGAAAGAATTCATTGAATTGCGTCTCGCCGGGCGCTTCGCGTGTGAGACTACGCGAGAGGTAACACAGAGAGCATGTCCACGCCACCACCGCCGAAACCGTGGGAACGAGCAGAAGGCGCGGCTTT
>Ga0213868_10000506_pt1 | contig 36745 bp, 38 predicted proteins | sample PICome_9_FD_160087 | JGI IMG/M metagenome (GOLD analysis project Ga0213868, IMG submission 160087) | Coastal seawater microbial communities near Pivers Island, North Carolina, United States - PICO127 | ecosystem: Environmental > Aquatic > Marine > Coastal | place: USA: North Carolina...
TTGTAATTTAGTTTACAAAAGAAAATTAATCTGTAAAGAAAATTAAAAAATCTTTACAGATTTTTTTTTATCTCTTGATTCATTTTTTTAATTATCTTACGATATACTTTGTGAGAGTAAGTTGCGTTTGGATCGAATATAGGATTTCGTCTTCTATCTTCAGAGACGGTTTCCTCCATATTCAATTTTTTATAAATCGAAGCGCATAAGCGCTTACCCCTAAAGCCTAGTTCGTACAATGTTGATTCACGTCCTTTGCGTTTACGCCAAACTATAATCCATTTATCTTTTAGTAAATTGTGAAATCGGTTTTTATCCCAAGACATGATTTCATTATATTCTTCAAATTGTTTTTGAGTAAACAATCCTTCGCTATATAAAAATAACATCATTTCAATATCAGCTGTGCCTACATCGTATTTGACTTTAGCCCACTGCTTAACAACTTTCCAATATTTTAAATAATCATTTTTGGGTTGGTATCGTTCGTATACCTTGCGAATCTTTCTTCGAATTTTCATTTAATTAAATTTGTATCTTTGCAAAGATAACTTTTTTATTATGGCCCTCGGAAGAACAGCAAAATATTATAGAGATAACCCTGAAGCTAGGAAAAAGCATAGAGCTTATCAAAAAAAGTATAATAAAAAAAAATCAGCAATTAAACAGAGGGTAGCAGATAATCGTGAAAACAGAAGATTTGGTACATATGGTAATTATGACGGCCTTGATGTTTCTCGCAGGAAAGGTGGGAAATACGTCTTGGAGTCTGCAAAAAAGAACAGGGGCAGTAAAACTAATACACCTGGAGATAAAAGAGCAAGAGGTAAAAAAGGAAAAGGAAGAGAAAATAAAGGTAATACTAAAAAAAAATAATATTATGGCGTGCGAAAAAGTAAAAGATCCGAAAGCAAAAAAAAGATGCTTAGAAGCAAACAAGCAATTAGCAGACTTTAAAGCTAAAAATAGCGAAGCATCAATGAGACAAAACGACATATCTATGAGGAATAGAGCAATTGAAACTATTACCGATAAAATGAATAGACAAGCTGGACAAGCAATGAAACCAAAATACAATAAATAATGGGATTAGGAGCAGCTATAGGAAACGGAATACCTTTTCAAGATAAAAGAAACGAAGATATACCTGAAATTTGTTTTATTATAACAGAATTAGATGATTTTTGTGAGCAAGAAACAGTAATTGGAGATAGTAGAATGATTCCAGAACTATGCGTAACTCCTTAAAATAAATAAAAATGGCAAATAAGAAATTTTCACAATTTGAATTAAAGACAGATCAAGCAGATGTAGACTTTTTAGTAGGATACACAGGGACAGAAAATGTTCAAATAGCATCTGAAAAAGTAGGATTAAGATACGACTTAACAGGAAGCGTAAGTGATGTAACTGATTATGCAGTTTCATTAACAGACAATAATGGAGGATTAGACAAAGTAACTCTTGTTGCAGGAGACAATATTGTCTTGACAGATTTATCACCAGGAACACCAAATGCAGTTCAAATCGATACAAAAAGAGGTTCTGTATTTTTTGTTACAGCTACATTCCAAAATATGTTTGGTGGTGACCCTGGGATATTTGGAGATACTGCAGAGTTTGGAATAAGTTCTTCACCTGCATCTGATCATTCATCAGTCCTTTCTTTTCCTGTTGACTGTAAGTTAATAGGAGCTTCAACAAAATGGATATCAGATACCCCTGTTGCAGGAATTCCTGCAGGAGTTTCATGGGAGGTCTTTGTATATCCAATGCTATCTCAGGAATTAGATACGGTTGACACAGCTAGTTATGGAACACCCACTAAAATAGATGGATTAGATTTAACTGATTCTGACAATACAAAGTTTCCTTACAAAGACTCAAGTACTAATATATCATTTTCTAAGGGAGATATTATTAATATTTCAGGAGTAGAAGTTGGAGGTTCAATTCCTACTTCTAACCATGAAGTTGAATTAGTTCTTGTATTTGAAACAACAACATTTTAATTATGGCAAAACTTAAAACTAAGAAAAAAGGAAATAAAATTTGTGCTGCAGGGATTGCTTGGGCGAAAAAAAAGTTTGATACATACCCTTCTGCATATGCAAATATGGCGGCAAGTAAATATTGTAAAGACCCTAAATACGGAAAGTAATGGATAAAGATACTATAAAGTATACGCTTCAATATATTGAATCGGTAAAAATGATGAAAGAATTATCTGATGATTTTGAAGAGCAAATGATGTTTGCTGATGTAATTCATAAGTATGAGATGAAGTTAAAAGGGATTAAGCCAACAGATTCTTATGTAGAGTGCGTAGGCTGTGGTTCATAAATTTATATAGATGGGTGAGTTAGCTAAATGGAGAGCAGAAAAGTGGGTACGAATTGGAACTGATGGTTCAATAAAAGGAGAGTGCGGCACTAGTAAAAATAAAAAAAATCCAGATAGATGTTTGCCATTAGCTAAAGCAAAAAGTATGAGTAAGGCAGCACGAGCAAAGACAGCTCGTAAAAAAAAAGCAGCAGGGCGTAAAGGCAAGACTGTAGTAGCTAATACAAAAGCAGGAAGAGTAACTAAAAAATACACTAAGTAATGGCAGATAAAAGTAAGATGGCTTGTAACAAACCTCGCCCATCTGATAGGGCAGGTAAGAAGCGTATGGTTAAAGCCTGCGAGGGGGGAAAAGAAAAGCTAATTCACTTTGGTGCAAAAGGATATGGACATAATTATTCAGCGGCTGCAAGAAAAAGCTTTAAGGCACGTCACAAGTGTGGAACGGCTAAATCAAAACTAACCGCACGTTATTGGGCATGTAAAAATTTATGGGCAGGAAAAGGCGGTTCAACAAAGTCAAGTCCTTCAAATAGAAGAGGAAAATATTAGTATATTTGTAGAATACAAAAAAATAAATTATGGCACAAGGATATAACGCTCGATTAGATGAATCAATCGGAGCTAGAAACGGAAAAAAGAAACAATCTTTAAAAGACCGAAGAGATGAGTCTAAAGCAATGTCTAAAAAAGACTATGGACACTCTTATGGAGCTGATAAAGGAATGTCTTACAGACATACTCATAAAGATTGCGTTCATTATGTAAAAAAACATTTAGGAGGATTAATCAAAAAATAATGGGAAAAGCTTTAGTTAAATTAGGACTTTGGATTCAAGGCCTATGGTGTAAGTTTCAATGCAAGTGGAATTCTTGGATGATGGCAGTTAGTTTTAAAAACATCGACAAGTGTCCACATAAACTTTGCACTTGTAAAAAATAATTAAGATGAAATCAAAAGGATTTGGAGATAGCGTTGAAAAATTTACAAAAGCAACAGGAATAAAGAAAGTTGTAGATACGGTTAGTAAGGCAACAGGGAAGCCTTGCGGATGCAGTCAAAGACGTGATAGTTTAAATAGAATGTTCCCTTATTATATATAATATATGGCTTATCAAAAATTACAAGCAGGAAGAGCAGCTTTAGTAACACCTAGCGATACTGATCAAATTCCTAGCGTGACAGGGGGTACAAACAATGGCTGCGCCCTTTATATTGGATTACCAGGAAACGTTAGAGTTAAAACAGTTGGAGGTGATGATGTTATTTTTGTAGGATGTTATGCAGGTCAATTTTTTCCTGTTAATGTTTTACAAGTTTATGACACAGGAACTACAGCAGGAGAAATTATAGCGCTATGGTAGAGTATACGCAAAATAACAGTTGGCTATTAGACCTTCATATAGAATATACACTTACAAAAGAATAATGACTGTGCAAGACTTTAAAATATATGCATTCAACTCACTTAGCTTTGCTATTTCATTTACCCATATCGAAATGGTCTTAAAATTAATTCTATTATCAGCGTCTATAATATATACGGCTCAAAGAATATGGATTAATTACAATGAAAAGAAAAATAAATAAGATTATAGTTCATTGCTCTGCTACTAGACCATCTCACGATATAGATGCGGAAGAAGTAGACAGATGGCACAAAAAAAGAGGGTGGTCAGGAATTGGCTACCATTTTTTTATTAAAAGAGAAGGTCAAATACAACTAGGTAGGCCTTTAGAAAAATCAGGCGCCCATACAAAAGGTTTGAATAAAAATTCAATAGGAATTTGTTACGCAGGAGGAGTTAAAGAGGAAAGAGGAGAAGACGGAAAGTGGGAAGCCGATGACAACAGGACAATTAAACAAAAAGATAGTCTTTTATCTTTATTGAAATTACTTAAAAATATGTTTCCAGAAGCAACAATACATGGCCATAACGAGTTTGCTAAAAAATCTTGTCCTTGTTTTGATGCTTATAACGAATACTGTCACTTATGAAAAAAATTATACAATGGTTAACAGGGGGTGTTATAAAAGAAGTCGGAAAAGTTATTGATGACTTAGTTACAACAGACGAAGAAAGATTAGCCGCAAAAGAAAAAATTCAAAAAATACTTGAACAAGCAGATAAAGAAGCTCAACAACAAGTTACTGAGCGTTGGAAATATGACATGCAAAGCGATAGCTTTTTATCAAAAAATATACGTCCGTTTGTTTTAATATACCTTACTATTATATTTACCGCTTTGTGTTTTACTGACGGTAATATTGGCGAGTTTAAAATCGCTGAAGCTTACATTCCTATTTTTCAAACATTACTAGTTACAGTTTATGGTGCTTATTTTGTTGGGAGAAGTTGGGAGAAAGCATCAAAAAAAAATAAAGAATAATTCTTTACCTTTGCATTATTAACCTTAATTAAATAAAATGAAAAATTTAGAAAAACAAGAATTGGAAAAATTACAAACTTTGAATTCAGATTTTGTAAACTTTAAAACTCAACTAGGCGACTTAGAGTTGCAAAAACATTTAATTGTTGAGCAAATCCAAAGTGTTAGAGCAGAGTTCGGAACTCTAGAAAAAGAGTTGATTACAAAGTATGGCGAAAACACAGTTATTAATTTACAAACAGGAGAACTAAAAGAAAAAGAAAAAGAATAAGATGGCAAAAATTAGCAATACTACATCGTATCCAAATCAATCACCGATTGAGGGTGCGGATTATTTAATTGGAACAGCAGCTAACTCAAATCCAATAAATAAACAAACAAAAACATTTACAATACAAGGTATTGCTGATTTCATTATTGATGCAGCATTTGATGGTACATCATACAGACTGCCTGTCTTTACAGCTGCAACGTCAGGACAAGAATCATTTTTATTAGTTGATTCATTATTATATCAAGATACAGCTTCTCTAGGTGGTAAACCTGGGGAAGTTCTTGGTTCAACCGTATATATTAATAATGGCTCAGGCGTTGGGTCATTAGAGGTTGCCCAAAATGTTTTAGTAGGAGCAAATCTTACTGTAAACAATAACGCAAACATATTAAACGATTTTTACGTTGCAGGAGATTCAGTATTTGATGACTCTGTAACTATGAATCAAGAGATACGATTAATTGGAGATGTATACGATTCTACAAATACAATTGGAAATAGTGAGCAAGTTTTAGTTTCTGACGCTAACGGAAAAGTAACTTGGCAAAACTATCAAGGTTCAGGTTTAGAATTTCAGGGAGCTTGGAATGCTCAAACTAATGTTCCAGATTTACAAAACTACCCATTAACACTTGATAATACAGGAAAGTATTGGGTTGTTTCTGTAGCAGGAACAACAGGATTGCCTGGAATTGGCGGTGTAATAATTACAGATTGGGAGCCAGGAGATTGGGCTATTGTTTCAGAAGACATTTCAGGAAATGTTTTTTGGGATAAAATTGATAACTCTTCTGTATTAACAGGTCAAGGAACAACAGGTAATATAGCAATATGGACAGCGCCAAGAGAGCTTGGTGATGCACCAATAAAATTAGGAACAGGAAATTTAGCTTTACTTTTTAATGACGCAAATATAGCCTCTGGAGACTATTCAAATGCAATGGGTGTAGGTGCTATAGCTACAGGAGAAGCTTCTTTTGCAGTAGGTGTTAATGCTGACGCAAGCGGAATTGCAGGAATTGCAATGGGATCAGGAACACAATCAACAGGTGATGCTGCTATTGCAATAGGAAATGATTCTACAGCTACAGGTAACTTTGCAGTAGCAATAGGTGATAGTAACGATGCAACAGGTGTTAGCGCTACTTCTATTGGACAGAGTAATACCACTACATCTATAGCAGGGACTGCTTTGGGTAAGGGAAATAATGTTGGAGGAGATAATGCAGCGGCCATTGGATATAACAATAAGTCTTTTGCAAATTTTGCTTTTACAACAGGTGATAGTAATGAATCTAGTGGTCGTTCTTCTATTGCAATGGGAGAAGGAAACACTATAACAGGTGTTGGTGGTGCAGCAATAGGTCAAAGCAATAATGTTATTGTAGACGGAGGGTTTGCTATAGGTAAAGGAAATACAGTAAATGCAGGGACAGGATCAGGAATCGCAGGATTTGCTATAGGAAATAACAACACTAGTCAAGGAGTAGGAGGATTTGCAGCAGGTACTGGAAACATAATTGATTCAGCATCAGCTCCATCAATTGCTTTAGGTGCAAGCAATCAAGCTACTGCAGATTGGTCTTTTGCATCAGGGAAAAGTAGTCAAGCTACTGCAGACTTAGCAATTGCGATGGGATATGAAAATTTATCTACGTCCACAGCTGCAGTTGCAATGGGTTGGGGAAATACCGCATCAGCAGCTCATTCGGTTTCATTAGGAAGAGATAATGAGTCTACGGCTCAATACTCAGTAACGATAGGTAATGAAAACAAGGCAACCTCAAATTACGCTGTTGCCATGGGAAGAATGAGTGAAGCAACTGCATTAAACGCATTTGCCGTAGGTTTAGAGTCAAAAGCACAGGGTGATGATTCTGTAGCCATGGGTTTATCAAACACAGCAAGTGGACAAAATTCAGTTGCAATAGGTCATGCTTCAGTAGCATCTGGAATTAGCGCAACTGCTATAGGATTTGAATCGTCTACAACAGGCGATTACGGAACTTCATTAGGATATAGAGGTTCTGCAGCAGGAGATTTTTCTTTTGCAGCAGGATATCAAGCAAGTGCTAATGCACAAGGTTCTGTTTCTTTAGGATACAACAACTTAGCTGATACGCAGTTTACTGTAGCAATCGGTTCTGATATGCAGGTAAACGACATTAAGGGCATAGGGATTGGACATTCAAGTAACCTTAATGGTCAGGAAGTATTTGGAATTGGTAATAGTATAGTTACAAAATCATACAGAGAAACAGTTATAGGTTCATTTAATGCTATTGCAGCATCTCAAAGTGGTACAAATTGGGTAAATACTGACAGGTTATTTACTATAGGTAATGGCCCTAGTATTGGAAATGAAAGCAATGCATTAATATTAACTAAAGCAGGTAATCTTACACTACCAACTTATGGAGCAGGTAATGTTTCAGGTACGGCTGCATACAACCTTACTGTTGATGCAAATGGTAATGTTATAGAATCGGCTATAGGAACATCAGGTGTTACAGGTAATGGAACTCAAGACTACATTACCAAGTGGAATAGCACTAGCAGTATTACTGATAGCATAATGTTTGAGGGAGGTCAAGGAATTGGTCTTGGAACAGTTACTCCATCATACTCTTTTGATACTCATTATGGTGCAGGAAGGTATGCTTCATTTGGAATTGCATTTGCTGAGGCTCAGACAGCTAATAATATTATAAATATTGGAGATGTAGATGGTAATGCAGCTGCTTTAGGTCTTTATGATGAAAGTTCTACTAGAACAGTTCTTGTAAAAGCTGGAGGTGTAAGAATAGGAGCAGGTGGTGCGCCTAGTGAAAAATTAGAAGTAGAAGGAAATATAGTATTAAATGGAGGCGGAAATCAGGATGATATTTACACTTCTAATGATGCATTGTTTTTATCAGCAGGAGGTAATCAAGTAGCTAGTACTCATATTTTAATACAAGATGCTAACGGAACGATTACGACAGATACAAATGCAGTTATGGGTGTGGGTACTTCAAACCCTCAAGCTAAACTAGATGTAGATGGCGGTATTAAAATGGGAGATACTAATGTAACTCCAAGCGCTTCTAATGTCGGTACAATGAGATATAGAGTAAGTGGAAATAATAGTTATATAGATATAATAATGCAGGATGGTGCTAGCTCATACACATGGGTTAACATAGTTCAGAAAAATTGGTAATTAATGGCTGTAATTAAAAAGTACGTTTCAAATGAGTTTCAAATATTTGGCGGAACTTCCAGTCAGTTTTTAAAAGCCGATGGATCGCTAGACAATAGCACCTATGTTACAGGAGGCCCTTATCTTCCTGTTGCAGGAGGAATAATGCAGGGGCCAACATATCACGGAAATAATGTTAAATCTATTTTCGGAACAGGTAATGAGCTTAGCATTTTTCACGATGGAACAAATGCTTATATTGAAAACATAACAGGGCGTGTAAAGTTTACATCTGATATTGAAACTAGTGGTGATGTGTATGCTTCAGGAGGAAATTCTACTGAATGGAACACAGCTTATAATGATACTGTGGTATCGGCAGCTGTGGCAGGTACAACAACTAAAACATTAACATTAACGCAGCAAGACGGTGGAACATTAACAACGTCTTGGCAAGATAATACTGATTCTACTTTTGTTTTTACACAAGGAGTAGCATCAACAACTTGGAACATACAGCATAATTTAGGAAAATTTCCTTCTGTTTCAGTTGTAAACACAAACGATTTTGTCATACATGGCGAAGTTGAATATATAGATAATAATAACGTAACATTAACATTTTCCGCAGGATTTACAGGGAAAGCATTTTTAAACTAAAAAAACATGGCAATTAATTTTTTGAACAGCGTTGATTTCAATAAGAATGAAATCTTTAACCCTCAACTTCAAAATGAAATAAATGATGCAGCTGCAGGAACTCCTGTAGATGGTCAGTTATATTACAACACTACTGATAATGTTGTAAAATATGGAGAAGGAGGGGCATGGGTGGCTCTTTCAACGGCAACAGACACAAACACAACATATGATTTAACAGCAACAGGCACAGGCAATGGAACTGCAACAGTTAATCTTGTAGCATCAAATCCATCTAGTACAGATAGTATTTTGTTCACAGGAGCAGGAACAACATCTGTTACTCGTGCAGGCTCAACTATCACTATTACCTCAAATGATCAATATGATGGAACAGTAACAAGTGTAAATGCAAGTATTACAAATGGAGACGCTCTTAGTGTTTCAGGTGGTGCAATTACAAGTTCAGGTACTTTTGATTTTACATTTACAGGAAGTAGTTCTCAATATATTGATGGTTCAGGTACTTTAACTACCTTTCCATCTATTCCTCAAGGAGATATTACAGCAGTTACGGTTTCAGCTCCAATTACAGGAGGGGGAACATCAGGTAGTGTAAACATTGGACACGCCACTCAATCTAACACAGGAAGTACAGATAGCGACACCTTAGCGTTTGGAGGAAGTTTTGTGGCGTATACAGACGTATCTACTAACGCAACAGGACACGTTACAGGCCATCAGGAAACAACATTTACATTACCTGCTAACCCAAACACAGATACCACTTATACATTAGGTGTTGAAACAGAAGGAGCAAATACTGCAGGTATAAAATTAACTCCAAGTTCTGGTACTGCTTCATCTGTAGTTGTTTCAGGGACATCAACAACAGTTAAGGTTACGGAAAACACAACAACTGATATTATAACCCTAGACTTTCAAGATGATATCGAAATTGCAAATGATTTAACTGTAGGAAATGACCTTTTTGTTGATAATGCAACTACTATAGTTGGAAACTTATCAGCTTCAACAGCAACTTTTACAGGTCAGGTAACTATACCTGTAACTCCAACAGCAGCAGCTTCAGCGGCTTCTAAAAGTTATGTAGATTCTACGCTAGCAGGTTCAGGAGCTTTAATATTCCAGGGAGGATATAACGCAGCAACCAATACACCTGATTTAGATTCAAGTCCAAGTGCGTCAATAAAACAAGGTTGGACATATGCAGTAACAACTGCAGGTAATTTCTTTGGAGAAGCAGTAGAAGATGGTGATTTACTTATCGCTGAAACAGATGCTCCAACAGCATTATCTGATTGGACAGTTGTTCAAAATAACATTGGAGTTGCTACAGCAGGAAGTACAGATGGTAATACTACTAAAGGTATTGCAGGATTTAATTCAGCTCATTTCAATGTAACATCAAACGGATGGGTTTCTTCAGACATATATGGTGGTGGCTCAACATTAGGTATTGTCCCTTCAGGAGGTGCAAGCACTACTTTCTTGCGAGGTGACGGTTCATGGGTAACACCAACAGATACAAATACACAAAGAGCTGCAGGTACAGGTTTGAGTTTGTCAGGTAATACTATAAACGCTAATGTAGACGGAACACAAACAACAGCAGCAAACAGCTCAACAACTACATCAAACAGAACATATAAGGTTCAGGTTGATTCAGGAGATAACTTAGTAGTTAACGTCCCATGGGTAGACACAAATACTCAATCTGTAACTAGTGTTGATGAAATAGCACCAGGGACTTCCTCAGGAACTCCGATTGTAGTTAATCCAACTACAGGAGCCGTTAAAGTTCAATCAATGGCTTATGATGGAGGTAGTGATGTAGGTCATGTTCCTGCAGGGGGTAGTTCTTCTACCTTCTTAAGAGGTGATGGTACATGGGCAACCCCTGTAGATACAGGTGCATTAGGAGATAGAGTATCTTTAACAGGCGGTAGTACTGTTGGAGGTATAACTACTTTTACATACAATGTAACTAGTTCATTTAGTGGAGCAGTTGCCTTAGATGTAAAATGTGAAGTTATAAGCGCTGCAGGAGAAACTGTTTATGCTGAAGTAACTAGAAGTGGTTCAAATCTTGTAGTTAAGTTCAAAGGAACAGTTGCAAACAACGCTTACCAAGTGTTGCTTACCTATGTAGGGTAATAAATAAAAATAATTAAATGGCAATAAGGAATTTAAATGACTTAATAGTTATTGGTGCGTCTAGCCTGGGAGATTTACACACAAATTTTTCAGGTGCATCTTTTAACTGTAATATAGGCTTCGAAAACTATAATAATGGCTTTGCAGCATTAGCTACAGGCCAAAATACTTTAGCCGATGCAGATCTATCGACCTCAATGGGATACCAATGTAAGGCGACAGGTGTAGCTTCTTTGGCAGGAGGAAACACGAATCCTGGAACACCAACAACTTTTACTGAAGCAAAAGGAGAAGCATCTTTGGCGTTTGGACAAACATGTATAGCAAATGCTAATTACTCTCAAGCTTTTGGAAGAAGAACTGCCACAGGTGGAGGATTGACTACTGCTAATCAATCAATGGCGATGGGATATCAATCTACCGCTTGGAATGATAATTCTTTTTCAGGAGGAGAAAACTCAAACTCATTTGGTCGAGCTGCTTTAGCGTTTGGTCAAGGAGCTACAGCAAGTAACGGTGTTGCTAATATATCTTTAGGATTAGGAACAACAACTTCTGTTACCGCTGGTTTTGGAGCTAACGGACAGGGTCAGACTGCTGTAGGCAAGTATAATGTATATAATTTATCAATAGGACACGCATTTGCTGTTGGAACAGGGACTTCAGATGCAAGTAGGTCAACTGCTTTATGTGTTACATATGCAAATAGAATAGGCATAAATAATACAAGTCCATCAAACACTTTAGATGTAACTGGAACAGGTAGATTTACTCAAACTGTAACTGCAACTAACTTTATATTGTCTTCAGACGAAAGTAAAAAGAAAGATATTAAAGATTTAGAGCCATTGGCTATAAATGCAAATTGGAAATCGTTTAAATTAAAGACATTTCCTAATCAATACAGAACAGGTGTTATTGCTCAAGAGTTAGAAAAGGAGCATCCTGAATTTGTAAGAACAGATAGCGATGGATATAAATCTGTTGCTTATGTAGATTTATTAATAGCTAAAGTTGCAGAACTAGAGGCTAGATTAGCTAAACTTGAAAAATAATGCCGAGCGTACCTGATACAACTACATTTGATATGGATGACGTTAGGAACGCTGTTGGTAGTTACAATGATTTACAATCTTTGTTTTCAAATGCTGACTCGGCTCAGTTTGATCCTACATATGCAGGAAATAAAGATAATTTATTAAATTTTAGAAATTACGGAAATCAACCAGTGTGGAGAGCAGTTAATGCTTACGGAGTTGTAAGTACTGAAAATTCAAAGTTCTGTGGTCAAACACCTAATATTACAATATATTGGTTTGGGGCAAGTAGTACATGTATTAATATTGGTGATTTAATTTGTTCTAATAATACAGGAAGTAGTTGTAAAATAAGCCAAGGATATTATTATACTTCTATTTGTTATGGCGAATGGATTTTAGTAGCTTATGATAGTCCATCAGGCAACTTTTTTGTAAAAGATAGAGGATTTTGTTCACCACCTTAAAAATAAAATATTATGATAGAATATAATTGGGATTGTAGAAACGTAGATGTATATAAAGAATTTTCAGAAAAAGAAGATGTAATCTACAGAATAAATTGGAGGCTAACAGCTTTATCTACTTTAAAAGACTTTAAGGGTACTTTTTACAACGCTACCGTTACAGGAGATATTTTGTTGAGTTTAGAAGATATAGATAATTTTATAGAATTAACTGAACTAAACAATGAAATTTTGACGGTTTGGACTAAAGATTTTTTAGGAGAAGAGCTTGTAACAGAAACAGAAGAAAGAGCAAAAAATGAATTAGACAAAATAATGACACCAGAATCAGTATCTGTTGTTATAGAATAAAAATTAAATATAATGGATATAAGAAAAATATCAATAGGAGCAGACTATAAGTCTAGTGCTATGCACTATATAGTCGATCAAGCGATTTTAAATGGAAATTATTATATTCACTTAATAAAGCATGTGTTAGAGAACGACTCTATAAAAATATGGATTGAAAATGACAAAGGAGAAATATTTCTTTGGAAAGAGTTTAATTCAAATATGCCAGTATCAATTGAATATAATATTAATTTTGAATGAAATCACCTTTTTACTTCATTGTAAAACCATGCAATGACAAAAGGTATGACAGCACTAAAAAGATTGGAAACGTTGATTTTATAACAAGTACATCTAAAGAAGATCATACCTCATCAAATCGATATGCAGAAGTTATTTCTGTACCTATAAATTATTTAGGAGAAATTTCTCCAGGAGACACGCTTTTAGTACATCATAATGTTTTTAAATATTATAATGACATGAAAGGAAAGGAAAGAAGCGGTAAAAGTTTTTTTAAAGACAATTTGTTTTTTATTGATTATGATCAATTTTTTATGTATCACAACGGTACTAAGTGGTCATGTCATTCTAAATATTGTATGATAAAACCTATACCTAAAAAAGAAAAATACTTAAAAACACATCAAGACGAAGAACCCTTGGTTGGTGTAGTGAGATACTCTAATAAAAAACTAACAGAAAAAGGTATTGTTGAAGGAACTAAGGTTTCTTTTCAACCAGATAGTGAATATGAGTTTAATGTTGATGGAGAAAAACTCTATAGAATGTTTACTAATAATATAACTTTAACTTTATGAACAATACTGAGTTAAAATTAGAGATTATAAAAGCAGGAAAAAAAGCTGTTAAAGAATTAATTAAGGTTGCTAATGAAGGAATTTTAAAAAAAGACTTAGATGGTCTTGCCCCTGACATTGCAGCTGATAGACTTAAGAATGCAGCTGCATCTAAAAAATTAGCAATTTTTGATGCTTTTGAAATATTAAGTAAGATTGAAGAAGAAAACAACATGATTGCAAGTAATAAAAATGAAAGTAAAGCTGCTTCATTTAAAGGTTTTGCAGAAGGTAGGTCAAAATAATGTACGAACAGAATTTATATAAAATACTAGAAGAAGTTATACCTGAAAAGGTATTGAAGTCTAATAACAAAAAAGGCTTGTGGAAGTATGGATATAATTCAGAGTATGATATAGTTATTATATCTAAAGATGGCACGATTGGTGAAATATATGAAATACAAAATTTAAAAATTGCTTTACCCAAAGAAAAAGATGTATATCATTTTGAAAACAATTATTGGGAGGAAATACCATACCCAAAAGATTTAAGCAAAATAAAAAGCGTATTTGATTGGGATAAATATCCTGATAATTTTAAAGAAAAATGGTATGACTATATTGACAAAGAATTCGAAAGAAGAGAGCAAGGTTTTTGGTTTTTTAATAAAGACAAGCCTTCTTATATTACTGGTTCTCACTACATGTACTTGCGCTGGACCAAAATTGATGTTGGGCAGCCAAACTTTAGGGAATCAAACAGATTATTCTTCATTTTCTGGGAAGCTTGTAAGGCAGACACAAGATCGTACGGAATGTGCTATCTTAAGAACAGGCGCTCTGGGTTTAGCTTCATGTCCTCATCGGAACTCGTGCATTTGGCAACAACCTCACGAGATTCACGTTATGGTATATTGTCAAAAACTGGGTCGGATGCTAAGAAGATGTTTACCGACAAGGTCGTACCAATATCACTCAACTACCCCTTCTTCTTCAAACCCATCCAGGACGGTATGGACAGGCCCAAGACAGAACTTGCCTATAGAGTACCAGCCTCCAAACTCACAAGAAAAAAATTGGATGCGAACGAAGCAGTCAAAGAGCTTGAGGGTCTCGATACCACAATCGACTGGAAGAACACAGGGGACAACTCGTACGATGGGGAAAAATTAAAATTATTAGCTCATGATGAAAGCGGAAAGTGGGAAAAGCCTGATAATATTTTAAATAACTGGAGGGTTACAAAAACATGTTTAAGGCTAGGTGCTAGAGTCATAGGAAAGTGTATGATGGGGTCAACATCAAATTCTTTAGAAAAAGGAGGTGGTAATTTTAAAAAACTTTACAATGATTCAGATGTTAGAAAAAGAAATAAAAATGGACAAACTAAGTCAGGATTATATTCTTTGTTCATTCCTATGGAATGGAATTACGAGGGATTCATTGATTCTTATGGAATGCCTGTATTCGAAACACCACAGAAACATTGCGTTGGCCCTTATGGAGAAATTATTGATACAGGGGTTATAGACCATTGGAATAACGAAGTAGAAGGATTAAAGTCAGATCCTGATGGATTAAACGAATATTATAGACAGTTTCCTAGAACAGAGTCACATGCTTTTAGAGATGAAAGCAAGCAATCTCTTTTTAACTTACAAAAGATTTATCAGCAAATAGATTATAACGATTCTTTAATAAAAGATAGATTTATAACTAGAGGCTCTTTTTCTTGGAAAAACGGAATTAAAGACACTCAGGTTATTTTTTCTCCAAATGATAGAGGTAGGTTTTATGTTTCATGGACTCCAAACAAACATTTACAAAATCAATTCTATATAAAAGGAGGAATAAAATACCCTAAAAATGAACACATGGGAGCTTTTGGATGTGATAGTTATGATATATCAGGTACTGTAGGTGGTGGAGGTTCTAATGGAGCTTTACATGGAATGACAAAGTTTCATATGGATGAAGGGCCTACTAATGAGTTTTTTTTAGAATATATAGCACGACCTCAAACAGCTGAAATATTTTTTGAAGATGTTTTGATGGCATGTGTATTTTACGGAATGCCTATATTAATAGAAAACAATAAGCCACGTTTATTGTATCATTTTAAAAATAGAGGATACAGGGGGTTTTCAATGAATAGACCTGATAAAGTTTATACGAAACTTTCTAAATCAGAAAGAGAATTAGGCGGAATTCCAAACAGTTCTGAAGACATAAAACAAGCTCATGCAGCTGCAATAGAGTCCTATATAGAAAAACATGTTGGATTAGATTTAGATGGTGTATTTAGAGACTCTGATTCAATGGGTTCTATGTATTTTAGTAGAACACTTGAAGACTGGGCTAGGTTTAATATTAACAACAGAACCAAGTTTGATGCTTCTATTAGCTCAGGTTTAGCTATTATGGCTACACAAAAGGGACTTTATCAGCCCATTAAAAAGAAATCAAAAATAAAACTTAACTTTGCAAGATACGACAATAAGGGAAGTTATAGCCAAATTATACAATAAATGGAGGATGTAAAAATCACGATAAACCCAACAGGATTTCCTAATCAATTTGTTTCAGATAAACAAAAGGAATCTTTTGAGTTTGGGTTACAAATAGGACAGGCTATTCAGTATGAATGGTTCAGAAAAGATGGAGGCCAAAGTAGGTTCTATAATCAATGGGCGGATTTCCATAGATTAAGATTATACGCTCGTGGAGAGCAGTCAATTCAAAAATATAAGAATGAATTAGCCATTGATGGTGACTTAAGTTATTTAAATCTCGACTGGACTCCTGTGCCTATAATTCCCAAGTTTGTTGATATTGTCGTAAACGGTATGGCTGACAGAGTATTTAAAATAAATGCTTTTGCTCAAGACGGAATGTCTTTAGAAAAAAGAAGCGAATATCAGGTTCAGCTAGAAAAAGACATGTTAGCAAAACCTGTGATGAAACAGGTTCAACAGTCATTAGGTATAAATACATTTGCAACTTCAGAAGAAGATGTACCAAACACTTCAGAGGAGTTGGCGTTGCATATGCAGCTAAAGTATAAACCATCTATAGAGATTGCTGAAGAAGAAGCAATTAATACAGTTTTAGCAGAAAACAGATATTACGAAATACAAAAACAACTATACTATGATCAAACAGTATTAGGTGTTGCAATGTGTAAAAATACATTTAAGCCAGGTTCAGGTATATCTGTAGAATATGTAGATCCTGCAAATGTTGTTCATAGTTATACGGAAGATCCTCACTTTGAAGATTGCTTTTATTGGGGAGAAATAAAAACCATGCCTATTACCGAGCTTAAAAAGATAGACACAAGTCTAACTAGACAAGACATGGAGGATATATCTAAATATAGCCAAAGTTGGTACGATTACAACAATACAGCTCAATATTATAATAATAGTTTATTTAGCAGAGATAGTGCTACCTTGTTATTTTTTAATTACAAAACAACTCACACATTTACATATAAGAAAAAAGTTAATGCAGCAGGAGCTGAAAAAGTAATAGAAAAAGACGATACATTTAATCCTACTCCTGAAATGCAGGAAGAAGGTAAGTTTGAAAAAGTATCTAAAACTATTGATGTTTGGTATGAGGGAGTAATGGTAATGGGTACTAACATTCTTTTAAAATGGCAAATGGCTGAAAACATGGCTAGACCTCAATCGGCTTCTCAAGAAGTTTATCCTGAGTATGTGGCATGTGCGCCAAGAATGTATAAAGGCGTTTATGAGTCCTTAGTAAGACGAATGATTACTTTTGCCGATTTAATACAAATAACTCATTTAAAACTACAACAAGTAATATCTAGGGTAGTTCCTGATGGAGTGTTTATAGATGCAGATGGAATAAATGAAGTTGATTTAGGTACTGGACAAGCATATAGCCCTGAAGATGCATTAAGAATGTTTTTTCAAACAGGTAGTGTTATTGGTAGGAGTTATACTCAAGATGGAGACTTCAATCAAGCAAAAGTTCCAATACAGCAGTTAAATAGTAATTCAGGACAAGGAAAAATTCAAAGCTTGGTAGGGTCGTACAATCATTATCTTCAAATGATGAGAGACGTAACAGGTCTTAATGAAGCTAGAGATGGTTCAACCCCTGATTCTTATTCTTTAGTAGGGCTTCAAAAGTTAGCTGCCTTAAGCAGTAATACAGCAACAAGGCATATTTTAGATGCAGGACTTCAAATTAGTCAAAGACTTTGTACTGCTTTATCTAGTAGAATTGCTGATGTTTTAGAGTATTCAGAATTTAGAGAAGAGTTTGTAAATCAAATTGGAAAATTTAACGTTGGAATACTAGATGAAATAAGCAAACTATATCTTAGTGATTTCGGTATATTTATTGAAATAGAGCCAGATGAAGAGGAGAGAAAAATGCTTGAGCAAAATATACAAATGGCACTTCAAAGAGACTCTATAAATTTAGAAGACGCTATAGATATTAGGGAAATAAGAAATTTAAAATTAGCCAATCAAGTATTAAAGTTGAAGCGTAAAGCTAAACAGGATATGGAGCAGCAGCAAAAAGCACAAGCAGCTCAACAGCAGGCTCAAATAAATCAACAATCACAGCAAATGGCAGCTCAGGCAAAAATGCAACAATTCCAAATGGAAAACCAAGCTGCTGTGCAATTAGAAAAAGCAAAAGCAGAATTCTCTGTTCAAAAAATGAAAGGTGAAGCTTCGATAAAAGCAGAACTTATGCAGTTAGAGTTTAACCTTCAAATGAAACTTAAAGGTGTAGACCTTAACATGAAAAAGATGGAACAAGATGGACTACAAAAAAGAGAGTCTGAAAGAGAGAATGCTAAATCTGCTAGAATATCTCAAGCAAATACTGAACAATCAAAGCTTATAGAGCAAAGAAAAAACAACCTTCCATCGGTAAGTTTTGAATCAAATGAAGATAGTTTAGATGGCTTTGACCTAGCAGAGTTTGAGCCAAGATAAGCTTGAAAATCAATTATAATTATATATTAACTTTGTAAAAAATTAAATCAAATGGAAATTAAAGTAAAATCATTAGATCCTGTTCCAGAAAAATCTGTTCAGGAAGTAGAAGAAACTCTACTACAAAAACACGAAGAAGAAACAGCAGTAAATACTGCTGATGAAAATACCGCTGCAGAAGTTGTTGAAAATCAACCTGTAGAACAAAATACCGAGAATAGCTCGGAAGTTGAAAGTCCAACTATAAAAGACGAAGACGTTCTTTCATATATTAAAAACAGATATAATAAAGATATATCATCTGTTGATGATTTGTTTGCTGAAAAAGAGCAAGCAGGTGAATTACCTGAAGATGTGTCTAAGTATTTGGATTTCAAAAAAGAAACTGGACGTGGATTTGAAGATTTCGTAAAAGCAAATAAAAATTACGATGAATTAAATGACGACCAAGTATTAGCAGAATATTATTCTTTAACAGAAACTGATTTAGATAGTGAAGATATTTATTATTTAATGGATGAAAAATTTTCTTACGATCAAGAACTTGATGACGAGAAAGATATTAAAAAGAAAAATATAGCTAAAAAACGAGAGCTTTCAAAAGCTAAGAAATATCTTAATGAGTTTAAGGAAAAATACAGAGTTCCTCTTGAGTCAAGTGGGAGCGCTATTTCTGAAAAACAAAATAAAGAAATCGAAGCTTATAGAAGTTATATAGAAGAATCTAAATCTGCATTAGAGGCTAACCAAAGGAAAAATGAGTTTTTCTTAAAGAAGACAAATGAAGTTTTTAATCCTGAGTTCAAAGGTTTTGAGTTCGAAGTAGGAGACAAAAAAGTAAAGTATTCTTATGGTGATGTTAATGAAATGAAATCTAAGCAAAGCGACTTAAACAATTTCGTGAAAAAATATGTAGGCGAAGATGGTTTGATAAGTGATGCTAAGGGATGGCATACTGCATTGAGTGCAGCTATGAACCCTCAAAGATTTGCAAATTATTTCTACGAGCAGGGTAAAGCAGATGCAATTGGAGATGTTACTAAAAAAAGTAAAAACGTCAACATGAACATTAGGCAAACACCTCAATCAATTGGAGATACAGGTTTCAAAGCAAGACAAGTTTCGGACTCTAGCGGACGAGGATTAACGATTAAAAGTAAAAAAAAGTAAAAACTTAAAAATTAAAAATTATGGCAGTAGATGCAGTACCTGGGTTTGACTTGCAACCAAGTTCAGAACAGGTTTTATTACAGACAAACTACATTACCAATTTTGATTTCTTAAATCAGTATCTCCCTGATACTTACGAAAAAGAATTCGAGCGTTATGGTAATCGTACAGTAGCATCATTCTTAAGAATGGTAGGCGCTGAAATGCCTTCTAACTCTGACCTTATCAAATGGGCAGAGCAAGGAAGATTACACACGAAATATACAAACGTTACTTCTCAAGCGGCAGCAGGGCAATTAGTTGCTACTTTTGATATTAACGATGTTTTAGTTCCTGGAGCAGGAAATATTGCAATTCGTGTAGGACAGACAGTTATGATTTCTGATAGCACAGCGCTTTCAGTTCTTAGCAACAAAGCAATCGTTACTGATGTTGATACAGCTAACGCAACTATTACTGTAGCTTTTTATGAAGCAGCAGGTCAAGCAATGGCTTTAGGTGTACAATGTTCTTTATTTATTTATGGTTCAGAGTTCCAAAAGGGTTCTGTAGGAATGTCAGGTCAATTAGAGGCTGATGACAGTATCTTCTCTAACTCTCCAATTATCATTAAAGATCACTACGCAGTTAGTGGTTCTGACATGGCTCAGATTGGGTGGATTGAAGTAACAACTGAAAATGGTGCTACAGGATACTTATGGTATTTAAAATCAGAGCATGAAACTAGACTTCGTTTTGAAGATTACCTAGAAACAGCTATGGTTGAAGCAGTACCTGCAGAAGCAGGTTCAGGAGCAGCGGCAATAGCAGAAGGTGTTGCTAGTGGTGTAGGTAACAAAGGTTCAGAAGGACTTTTTTATGTTATCGAAGACCGTGGAAACGTATGGAGCGGTGGTAACCCAACAACTCTTGCAGATTTTGATGCTATTATTCAGCGACTTGACAGGCAAGGTTCTATTGAAGAAAACGTAATTTTCTTAAATCGTGAGTTTGGATTTGACATTGACGACATGTTAGCTGCTCAAAATTCATATGGTAACCCAGGTGGTACATCATATGGTCTTTTTGACAATGATGAGGAAATGGCTCTAAATTTAGGATTCTCAGGATTCCGTAGAGGATACGATTTCTACAAGACAGATTGGAAATATCTTAACGACCCAACAATGCGTGGTGATATTGTAGGTGGAGCTATTAATGGGGTATTAGTACCTGCAGGTTCTACAACAGTTTACGACCAAGTGTTAGGTAAAAACGCTAAGAGACCATTCTTGCATGTACGTTACAGAGCTTCAGAAACTGAAGACAGACGTTACAAGACTTGGATTACAGGTTCAGCAGGTGGAGCTTCAACTTCTAGCTTAGATGCTATGGAAGTAAACTTCTTATCTGAAAGAGCTTTATGTACTTTAGGTGCTAACAACTTCTTTATCTTTGAATAAGATAAGAGTATAATTATGTGGTAGTTGCCCTCGTTGAACTGACGAGGGTAATTATTACTTTTATTAAAATTAAATTAAAATCAAATGAAAAAAACAAAAAAAGCTTTTGTAGATAAAAGCTATAAACTTACTAGAGATAAAGCTCCATTAAGCTTTACAATTCCTTCAAGAAATACTAAAAGAACTAGCTTGCTTTACTTTGATGAAGAGACAGGTGTAAATCGCTCTTTAAGATACGCTAAAAACCAAAGAAGTATTTTTGAAGATGAACAAGATGGAACAGCTATTTTAGAGCCAATTATTTTTGAAGATGGCTTTTTAAGAGTTCCAAAAGAAAACCAAGTATTACAAAAATTTTTAGCTCATCATCCTCAAAACGGCAGGTCTTTTGTTGAGGTGGATAGAGAAAAGGATGCATCTGTAGATGTTGATCAATTAGATTTAGCTTTAGAGGCTCAAGTAATGGCAAAAGATTTAGATATTGAAATGCTAGAGACAGTTGCTAGAGTTGTGATAGGGCTGCGAGTTGATAATTTAACTACAGCAGAATTAAAAAGAGATGTTAGATTATTTGCAGGAAAATACCCTGCAGATTTTATGGAATCATTAAATGACCCATTATTAACATTACAAAACAAGTGCGCTAAGTTTTTTAGTGAAGGATTATTAGTTCTTAAAAATAAAAAAGACGTTTATTTTAATATAAAAGGAAATAAGAAAAAACTTCTTACAGTACCTTATGGTGAAGACCCATTATTTATATTAGCCTCATTCCTTCAAAGTGATGAAGGTTTAGAAGTTATGAGAATATTAGAAGATAAACTATAGTATATAAACGACTAACCAACCAAAGGGGGTTTCAAAAATTTGAAGCCCCTTTTTTTGTATCTTTGTAAAAAGATTAATTAGGCATGATAAATACAGTAAGAGCTACCGTCCTTTCTATCGCAAATAAAAACAATTTTGGTTACATAACACCTGCTGATTTTAACTTATACGCAAAGCAGGCTCAGTTAGATATTTTTGAAGATTATTTTTATCAATATAACTCGCAAACAGTAAAACAAAATGCGAGAGTGTCAGGTTCAGGTTATGCAGATATATTAAAAGGAATAGAAGAAGTAGTAGATAGTTTTTCGTCTACAAGAGCCTTATTGAATAGTGGCTTAAGTAATTACCAACTACCTGAAGACTACTATCTTATGAATAAGATAAATTATTATCCTAACCTCATAACTAGTGGTGCTTCAACTATAGTTGCTACAAATCGACTAATTGATCAGAATGCAAATTTTATAAATGATGGAGTTCAACCAGGGATGTTAATTACAAATGTTGTTAACCCTATTGACCCCACCATTCCAACTACAGGAGCTAGCGCTTTTGTTGTTAGTGTATCTAGCCCTAGTCAGTTAGAATTATCTGCAAATATAATTGATACAAACTTTCAAGGGTATGCTATAGTAAATACATCAGGTATAACAGAGGTAGAGAGAGTTTCTCAGAATAAAATATTTTACTTAAACTCATCACATTTAACTCAACCAAATGCAACATTTCCTGCATATGTTTTAGGAGGTGCGACAACTGCGGTATTTGGAAATACAATTACTGTTTATCCAAACACCATAACTACAGAAGGAACGGTTATAGGTCAGTATATTAGATACCCTAGAGACCCTAATTGGACTTACTTTAATATTATTACAGGAGGAGAGCCTAGTTTTGACGAGACAGCTCCTGACTATCAAGATTTTGAACTACCAGATTCTGACCAAACTAATTTGGTAAATAAAATTTTACAATACGCAGGAATGTCTATTAGAGAAATACAGTTAGCGCAATTCGGAAAATCAGAAGAAAAGGAAGCAGACCAACAAGAAGGATAAATTATGGCATATATAACAGAATATCAGTATTACGAGAATACAGGAAACCCAAATACAGAAGATGAAAATTGGGGGTCTTATCAGTACGTTTCTTTAAATGACATTGTTAGAAATTTTACTCTAATGTATGTCGGAAATGATAAGTTAATAAATAACATTGAAAGATACAATATAGTCTTTCATGCTAAAAGAGCTATTCAAGAGTTGAATTATGATTCAATGAAAGAAATAAAAGTTTTAGAGTTAGAGGTTTGTGATACATTAAGATACGTCCTTCCGCATGATTATGTTAATTGGGTAAGACTATCGTTATACAAAAATGGTACGCTTCTCCCATTAACAGAAAACATTCAAACCAATTGGAGTGATGCTTATTTGCAAGATAATAATTGTAGAATTTTATTTGACCATGATGGAAATATACTAAAGCCATCTACGTCTACAGTTGATTTACAAAGAATTACAGGAGGAAAGAAAAGTATTTATTTAAACAATCAAAGTCCTTATAATGGGCAGGAAGGTTATTTTTATAATGGCCTTTGGTATTTCGAATACCCTATTGGAGGTAGATATGGATTAAACACAGAAACAGCAAACCAAAATCCTACATTTAAAATAAACAAAAAGTCAGGAGTAATTAACTTTAGTTCAGACATGGCAGGTGAGCTTTGTGTTTTAGAGTATGTTTCAGATGGTATGGAGAATGGAAACGATTCTGAAATTAGCGTAAACAAATTGTTTGAAGAGTTTATATATGCATATATGAAGTTTGTTATTTTGTCTAGCAAATTTGGAGTTCAAGAGTTTATTATAAATAGAGCTAGAAAAGAAAAATCAGCGCTTCTAAGGAATGCAAAATTAAGATTGAGTAATATACATCCTGGACGATTATTAATGAATCTAAGAGGACAAAACAAATGGATAAAGTAATATGCCTAAGATTCAAAAAAACTTTATAAAGGGACGTATGAACAAAAGCGTTGATGAACGCTTAGTTCCTCAGGGAGAATACATAGATGCTTTAAATGTTCGTTTAGGTTCAACAGAAGGAACTGAAATTGGAGCTGTAGAAAACTCAAAAGGTAATGAGCTTATAGTTCAGTTAGAGTTTTTAAACTCACCATTAAGCAATCAAGCTAGGTGTATTGGTGCTTTTGAAGATGGCGCAAACGAAACCATTTATTGGTTTGTAAATGACCGTGCAAATACATTATCATCTACAGGTAAAGTAGATATGATAGTTTCGTACAACACTAGAACCTTTGTGTTGTTTTATCATGTTATATCAACGTCTATACTAAATTTTGATAAAGATTATTTAGTCAATGGAATAAACTTAATTGGAGACCTTTTGTTTTTTACAGATAACCTTAATCCTCCGAGAAAAATAAATATAACAAGAACGTATTTGCAGCCTGATGTAGCTACTGTTGACCAAATAACCGAGCAAGATATAGGTGTAATAGTTAAACCCCCTTTAAACGCTCCTAAAATACAGCAATTTGAACAGGGTGGTGGAGAAAACTACATGGAAGAACTTTTATTAAGTTTTGCATATAGATGGCAATACGAAGATGGAGAATATTCTGCGCTTTCTCCCTTTAGCGAATATGCATTTACAGCAGGCCCCTATAATTTTAATTACTCAAATTATTTTCAAGAGGGAATGCGAAATGTCTTTAATAGCGTAAATATAACCTTTGACACAGGAGGTAAAAACGTATTAGATGTAGATGTAGTGTTTAAATTTAGCACTAGCACTTCTGTAAATGTAATAGAAAGATTTAACAAAGTTAATGAAGGCTGGTTAGATAATACCGAACAAACCCTTACGTTTACAAACAAAAAAGTATATACAGCTTTACCTGAAGAGCAGCTGTTAAGGTTATTTGACAATGTGCCTAGAGTAGCTCAAGCTCAAACAGTAATGGGCAACAGGCTTATGTATGGAAACTACATAGACGGATACAACATAGAAAGCGCTGAAGGCGCTCCTATATATATAGATTACGACTTAGAGTTAATTAGCCAAAGACTAGACAATGATGAAATAACAGGTGTGTTAACAGATTACACATACACTATAAATAATTCTGTAAATATTAACGCTGCAAAAGTTACAATCGATTATGGTGGACTAAACTTAAAGGAAGGCGCACAAATTGGTGTTGCATTTAATTATAGGCATTCAGCTTATGGTGGCGATGCTAGTTATGATGACGGAACTGCGCCTGAGAATGAATTTGTGTATACATGGATTTTCCAACTACAGCAAGATTATTCTAGTGTTTATGACATGGCGACAAGTGCTGAGTTTATAGAATCGGTTAGTTCATTTATTCCCTTGGTAGACAATCAATGTTTGGCAATTTACGGAGGAACTCAAATAGGCTCTAGTTTAACAGATAATTATATTTGTGGCGTTCAAACCAAGACAGGCTGGGAGCTTATTGATTTTGGAATTAGCGGAACTACTCAAGGATTTGGTATTGAAACATCGCAGGGTAGTGATGAAATTAGTTTCATTATACCTGCTTTAAAATTTGAGGAATACGACCAAACAGTAGTACCACCCACACCAACAGGAACTATAGCATATGAATACTTAACTGCAACTAATGCAGAAGGTCTTTATGCTGAAGATAGTTCAAAGGGAAGTTTACATAGTAATAGAGATTACGAAGTAGCTATTGTATACATGGACGAATACGGAAGAGCGTCAACAGCTTTGGTTGACACAGACAATACTGTATTTGTTCCATGTGATAGGTCTGTAGATCAAAATAACATAAGGGTTCAATTAAACAGCTACCCTCCTTATTGGGCAACTAAATACAAGTTTGTAATTAAAGAATCAAAGGGATTGTACAGGACTATATATTCTAACATATTTTTTCAAGAGGAGGAAACAGGGGATGTATACTATTTACTTGAAGGAGACAATTCCGACAAAGTTAAAGATAATGAGGTTTTATATGTAAAAGCAGACACAAATGGGCCTGTTGTTAATTGCGCATCTACAAAAGTACTAGGCTATGGTTCTCAACCTAGAGATTTTTTGTGTGAAAAAAATGCCGATGGAACTGTAATTTCAGGAATATGCGGACAGCCTTCAGGTGTTTACATGAAGTTAAAAGCCACAAATTTTGCAGCTAATAAGCCGCCAAATTCTAGAATAGAATTGTTTGATGATGATGGAGATAACTATCCATTTTCTGCGGTTTCATGTTCGATTGATGATGTTGACAACCCAGGGCAAAGAATACCGTTTGATATACCTGCAGGTTCTATTATAAATTTAGAAATTGCAGCAAACAGAAGAAGTAGGGGAAGTAAGTGCGGTAGTAGATATTATTTGTACAAAAAGAAATTTACATCTTCACAAGATTTTGACAGCTTGTATGATTGGTATATAGGTGATAATATCAACTTAACAAATGGAGTTTCAACAGGAGATGATGATACTATTAACGTTCAAAATCAATACGATGATATAAAACCATATCCCACCTACCTTGCTACAGGAGGTCAAAGTTATATGGGCTTTCAGTCAAATGGAACACCTGGTGCTTGGGGTACTAATGACCTATTTTTCGTTTATCAAAGTGGAACACCTAAGTGTGGTAGTCCTAATAAAAGAGGTTCATATAACAGGATTAAGGTTGAAGTAGAAAGAGCGTCTACGCTAAGTGTATTTGAAACAGAGCCACTAGAAACAAATGACGAATTGTATTATGAAAATGAACAGTCGTTTGATATTGTAAATGGCTTTCATATGTCAGGAGCGGCTGACGCAGACCAAAACCAAACGGCAGGTCAACCTGCAATTGTAGATTTAACTTTTTTTAACTGCTACACATTTGGTAACGGAGTGGAAAGTAATCATGTTTTAGACGGCTTGATTAAGCCAATGGTAGAGCTAGGAGAAAAAGTCACTTCGGTATCTGAAGAACAATACAAAGAAAGTCATAGGTTTTCAGACATAACTTATAGCGGTGTTTTTAATCAAGAAACAAACCTCAATAAGCTAAATCAATTTAATCTAGCTCTAACTAATTTTAAAACATTAGAGACAGCATATGGGCCTATTAGAAAAATGCATTCGAGACAAACAGACATACTTACTTTACAAGAAGATAAGATATCTTATGTGCTTGTAGGAAAAAACCTACTTTCAGATGCAGCAGCAGGCGGTGCAATTACATCTGTTCCTGAAGTTTTAGGTACTCAGCTTGCAAGAATTGAGGAGTATGGAATAAGTAATAACCCTGAAAGTTTTGCTCATTATGGTTATGATGTGTTTTTTACAGATGCAAAAAGAAACGCTGTTTTACAATTAAAAGGAGGTTCAGCTCAGGCAGACCGATTAAGTGTTATATCTGAAGTAGGAATGAGGTCTTGGTTTAGGGATTTATTTCTAGATTCTTTTGAGACTCAAAAACTAGGAGGGTTTGATCCCTACATGAATGAGTTTGTTTTAAGTTCTAATATGCAGAAACTTCCTCAGCCGCCTAACGTCAGAGAATGTGGATATGTATTAAATATATCTAATTCTAATATAAAATATGAGTTAGTAGTTGATTACAGTACTCTTATAGGTCAATGTGATTTAGTTTATGACGTGACAGGAGATGTTAATATTGTGGTAGAATGGAATGGGTCTACAGCAATAAGTCAAAACGTTACAGGAAACGGTACTGTATCTTTCAATAAAACATTAAACAATCCTTCAAACGCAAACATAACCATTACGCCTGTTAATGGTGTTGCTTCATTTCAAATAGAATTTAAGTGTCCTGCAACGGCAGAACTTACTGTAAAAGAAATAGTTGTAAACTTCGCAGGAGATGTAAACCTGACAACAACTTGTAGATATAGATGGTCTTTAGGTACGGATTTAAGTCCTTATAGCACAAATATATTAACCTTAGATTCAGACGGAGTTTCGTTATTTGATGAGACTACAGGGCCATCTTCATTTGGAGCTATACCTGCTTTAGGAGCTACAGTAACAATGAAGAATAGGCAAAATCCAGGTGAAACTTTTGAGTTTGACCCTACGTCTGATAAGTTTAAGTATCTATTAAGTAATGTCAATTATGATGAAGCGGACTTAAATACGTTATTGCCTTTATTAAATACAGCCACACCAATTACAGGTACGGCTCCTGAATATCAAGCTAGCTTTGTATACAGCAATCAAGTAGATTACTTGTATTTAGTTTGGGATTTAAGAGAGCCAACACTATTACAATTTTGTTATGATGTGGCAAGCCCAACAGAAGCGTGCTGCGAATGTGATGACCCTACAGATCCTGTTTAAAAAAATTAAATTATGCCAAGTATAGAAAATAAATACATAGACTCGTCAAGTTTTTCCACAGCAACAGCTGTATATGATGATGTTCATTTAACAACAAAAGCATCAGACGGAGTATATCAATACGATGAACAATATAGAACTCAGCTTAATGGGCTTTTAGGGCCTTTATTTCAATGCGAAGTATGTGGAATACCTTGCGGTGGAACTTTAAATCCCCCTGCTGGAGCAACAGGTTTATATCAATTAGACATATCTGTCGGAAGCACTTCTAACGACACAGGTGCTATTCTTGTTTATTTCAACCCTCAAAGTGTTCCTGATGGAATAAGAGTTTTGTATGATGGGGTGTATTATAATAGACTGTCTAGCCCTACAAACGGAAACAGGCAATCAACAAGTGGTGTTGCAGATTCATTTACAATACTAGGAAGTCTAACGGACAATTGTGTTCCTAATGCGCCAAACACAGCTAATTACAACTTTTTTGATGGTTATGACAATACAGGTTGGATAGGTGGCACACCATCGCCACAAAGCATAACTATAAACACAGGAGATGATGTAAGAGGTGGAGTAAATGAGTTTAGTGTATTAGTAGTGCCAAAACCAAATGCATTGCCAGGAAATGTAACAATACAAGTACTAGGGCCTTGTGGAGGAACAGGGTGGAACTTGTCTGTGGAATGTCCTGTAGCGTTGCCCTCTTTTCAAGCTAAAGCAATAGCTACAAGTAATTTTTGTCAGGCTACAGATACTACCTTATTTTTTGCTAGATTTCAAGGAGATTCAAATGCTTATCCTGTAGTAAATAATCCTGTGTTTTTAGACCACGATGGGGTAAATAGAGTTTCAGACCAAAACTATATAATGGATAATAATCAAGTAATTACAGTAACACAAGGGGTTGTGAGCAGTATACAAAATTGTGTAGGCCCTTAAAAAAAAACATATGGCAGCAGAACTTAATTATACTTTAACATTTAGCGAATCAGTAAAAGGATGGCCTTCTTTTTATAGTTACATGCCTGATTTTATATTAGGAATGAATCAGTATTTGTATACGTTTAGTGGTGGTAATTTATATAGGCATAATACTAACAATATTAGAAACAGGTATTATGGTGTAGATTATCCATCAACAATCACAGGCGTTTTTAATCAAGAACCCACAACTGTTAAAGTATTCAAAACGATTGAGCTTGAAAGTGATGATTCTTGGGACTGCAACTTGTTTACAGACTTAAGTACAGGAATGATAGATGACACATATTTTGAACAAAAAGAAGGGGCGTGGTTTGCTTTTATCAGAAGAGTTCCAAACAGCACGGACTTTGCTTTAAGGTCGACACAGGGTATAGGTTCTTTTGTTTCTACATCAGGAGTTTCTCCTGGAACTATAGATTTAGAGTTTTCTGTATCTATAAGTAATATGATAGGTTATGGAGATTTATTGTATTTTAAAGACGGAGCTAACATAGACGAGGTTGGCCCTATAATAAGTATTAGTTCTGACCGAAGAAGTGTATCTGTAGATGCTACCGATTTTACCCCACCAGGATCATCAATACCTGCAGGTTCATTAATATTTACTACAAAAAATAGTGTAGCAGAATCATATGGAGCAACAGGATATTTTATGCAATTCAAACTAACAAACAATAGCGCCTCTGCAGTAGAGCTTTTTACTGTTGATTCAGACGTCTTCAAAAGTTTTCCTTAGAATTTGTATCTTTGCGTAAATGGAATTTACTGTAAGAGAATTAAATGAAACTGATTATGAATCCATTTTAGTAAAATGGTGGAAAGATTGGAGATGGACACCACCTCCAAAAGACTTTCTTCCAGATAATGCTAAAGGTGGTTTTATAGTGTACGATAAAGATGTACCTGTGTGTGCAGGATATATATATGTTACAAACTCAAAAGTAGGTTGGTGTGATTGGATTATATCAAATATTGAGTATAAAGACAGAAAAAAAAGAAAAAAAGCGTTGTCTTTTTTGGTTAACATGTTAAGTCATACGTTAAAGCTAAGTGGATGTAAATATGGATATGCACTTTTAAAGCATGACTCTTTAATCAAAACGTATGAAGAAAACGGATATATAAAGGCAGATACTTATAACGCAGAAATGATGAAATTATTATAATATGGCAGCATTTACAACAATAGCGGCAGCAACAGTAGCAGTAGGTAGTTCAGTAGCAAAAGGAATTTTTGCAGGAGACGCTGCTAAAACTGCAGCAAGACAAGCAGGAAGATTTGAACTAGAAAAAAAACAACTCGAAGAAGAATCTATAGCTAAACTAGAACAAAACTTTTTAGATGAGGTTAGGGTAGCTACAGATATTTACGACAGAAAACTACAACAAGATAACGTAACAGGAGCTACTATTATTGAAGCGGCTCAAGAAGGAGACCAAAGAGGGGTGGCTGCTACAGCAGGTAAAGTTAAAGCCGCAACAGATATGCAGACAGATAAAACTGCTGAAAAGTTTGCTGACCAAAAACTAAACATAGATTTAGCTAGAGCTGCAGCAGATGAAAAGTCTGCGGAAGACATAGCAGCACTTATGGATGATAGAGCAGCGGCAGCAGGAGTTAAGGCGGATGCCTTAAACCAACAAGCAGACGACTTGAAGGGTCAAGCAACAAGTTCGTTTTTAGACGCAGGAGTAAGCGCTTTACAAATAGGTATAGGAGCTTTTGGAGGAATGGCAGGTGGAAAAAACGCACAAGGTAAAGCGGCAGATGCTTTAGCTCAAAGCTCAGGGATGTCAAGGGCTGATGCTCTAAATCAAGTAGCTGGGCTATCAAGAAACGAACTTAGAAATATAAGAAAAACAGGAGTTATGCCAACTGTAACGCCCACATCTGCTACTACGACAACTACCACGCCAACTACAGCAACATCGCTTCCTTCGGTTGGAGGTATAGGAAATCTTGATATGAACTCACTCATGGAGCAATACTTTCAAACTCCAGAGGGCAAGGCATTTTTACAAGGGCAGCAACAACAAGAGGCAGGGGCGTTGGCCGACTTTAATAAGATATTAGGTGGATACGGAGATTTTAACTCTTTCGGTAATTTATTAAGTCAATTTACAAACTAATAAGATATGGGTAACGCATTAGAAGCAGCAAAGTTTTCAATACTGCAAGGCAATACAGGTGTAGGAACTAAAAAGAAGTTATTAGAAGGTATAGATAATTTTTCCGAGGGCGTACAAACGTGGAAAGACAATATAGATGCGGCTCGTTTAAAGCTAAAAACCGATACCGCTTCAAAGTATAGAGAGGCTGAAAAAGAAGTATACGAAAACTTACCCTCAGATAAAACAGACAGAGACTTAGCCTTGAAGGCTTTGGCTAACTACAAAGATCAACTATATGGTAATATGGGATTGGTTCAAGCAGGAATGATAAAACCTGAGGATAACTTAATATTTCAAGAAAATGGAAAACAATCTTTTGAAATTTTAGCTAGTCAAATAAATGAATATGCAAAAAGAAGAGAGGAAACATTAAAAAGAGCAAAAGGTTATTATGAAACAAACGAAGATGGCACTACAAAATTAGACGCACAAGGCAACCCAATATATGTAGACCCTGTATCAGGAGCTTACGAAGCTTCACTTCAAGACCTTCAAAGTAGAATGGGTAATCCAGAGTTTACTGACGTCACGTTTGGAGAAAACGGAATGGCTAGAGTGACTTTTTATAAGACCGAAGTGGATGAGCTAACTGGAACTAGAGTTTTAGTAAAGGATGCAGAGGGTAATCCAATTCCTATTGATGGACTTAAAGACATGAGTGTTCTTAGTTTTGACAGAGGTCGAAATCAAAGGGCTGATAGGCTTGATTTACAAAAAAGTGTAATGTCTGTTGTTGGGCCAAATACTCCTTTAGGACAAACATTTGAAATGATGAGCAATAGAGGGTTATTGCTTGGAACTATAGAGGATAATCAAAGAGCTAATCCACAGTTAAAAAACATGATTGATGATGGTGTAGCTACTTTGACTTCAACTCCTGACAGAATAGTAAGTATACTTTCTGACAATGGAACTCAATCAGAACAATCTATACCACTAAATATAGCACAATGGGATGGCTTGACAGATGATCAAAGAAAAGAAACGGTAACCTATACTTGGGTGGATGAAAAAGGTCAAACACAAACAGGGGTTAAAAGTAAATATATAAAACTAGTAACATCAGCAAATGGACAGATAGTTCCTGAACTTCAACAAAGAGATAGAGAGGCTGCTGACAACATCGCTAGGTCAAGCATACATGCTGCATTAAAGAAAGACATTACCGACAAAGGAATCAAGAGAACTGAATTTGATCCATACAGAGATACCAAAAGCAAAGCTAAAAAAGAGGCAACAGAAAAAGTAGGTAGAGTAGACTTTGCTAAAAGATTGGCTTTAGGTGGAGAAGAGCAGGAAAAAGCTCTTGAGGAAATGAGACAAAGTGGATTATATACTGTAGAAGAAGGATTTAATCAAATACTAAGTAAAACAGAAGTTAAAGAAGTAAATGTAGGTGGTCAGGAAAGAAAGGCAGAGGTTTATACAGTTCAAACTCCTAATGGTCCAGAAGAAATGTATGTATTCCATACAGATAAAAGGGTAAACCTATATCACTAGAGGAAAGAACTAGACAAACCTTGTCAATTTTAATGACAAATCCTACAGAAACAAAAGATTTATTTGACACTTATAAAGGTGAAGGCAATACTTTTGATGAAACCTATGACGTAGATGCATTTAGTGGTAGAGAAAATATTAGTAATACAAGTGTTAGTCTTAGTTTAGACAGTCCTGTAAGCGGAACAGGCGCTAAAAAAATTACTTTAAACGATGCAATTGCGGAGGCAGCGGCAGCGGCTGATAAAGAGACTTGGCGTGGTTCGGACAATGAGGTTTTAGCCGCAGGATTACAAGCATCAGTTGAGCAAGCTTTGTTAAATAGCGGACAAAGGTTAGATAAATCAGTAAAAGTAAAAGCTAACGGACAAAAAGTTACAATGACAGCTGTAAATTCAAAAGGAAAAACAATTACTGTTACAAAGGATATTTATGATTCAGTAGGGGTAGAAGCAAAAGGAATTCAAGCAGAAGCAAGTGCTTTAGTTACAGAGTTCTTATCGAACATAAACTCAGATGAAGATTATACGTCAGGAGGCGCATTAGATTACACAAATAAATAAAACTAAATGGATCAAGAGGTATTACAAGATTTATACGATAGAGCCAAATCAAAGGGGTATAGCAAATCTATAGAGGAATTTCAGCAACTAATAGCTTCGGATAATGAGGTTTTAAATGATAATTTTGAGTATGTCAAATCAAAAGGATATACAAAAGATATATCTGATTTTTCTGTATTAGTAGGAGTCGGTGAAAAAAAAAATTCAAATTCTACTTCAGAAGAGGTCGTTACGGAATTCACTACAGAAACGGAAGCAAGTCCTTCATCCTTGGACTCTTCTTCAACAACAACAAGCTTTGAAATACCTCCTGTAGAACAAGAAGAAGAGGTTCAAATTTCTATACCTGACGCACCATCAAGAAAAGGAACTTTACAAAACGAAGATGGCAGCATTTCTACGCATAAAATGAGAACAGAAACCGATGGTCAAGGCAATTGGTTTTCATTCCCTACGGTATTTCAAAACGAAGATGGTTCTTTTGTAGATATGTCTGAGCAAGCAGAACAAGATTGGAACTCTGTTTATGAAGAAGCTCAAAGAAGGGGTGAGGTTATAAATTTCGGTTCAGATAAAAATTCAGCTATTCAATACGGAAAAGGTTCATGGAAAAATAAATTCGATGCAAGAAATAATACTGAATTATTAAATTCTGTTGGATATCTTGAAGCACAAGAAGGGTTTCCAGAATTTGCTAAAATTGAAGTTGAGAATATTTCAGGGAGTACCATGCCTGCTGTAGAAGATGGGTATTTTGTTATGGAAAATGGAGAGAGAGTTTACAAGAAAGAATCAGAGCTAGACCCTAAGGTTGTAGAGGCCATAAAGCTTTATGAATCAGCAAACTCTTCCATAAAACCTGAAGCTCACATTGATGTAGAATTAACAGAAGAGGACTATGCGAATGAAGATAATATAAGTGATGAATTACTTCAATCCAATGGCATAGACGACATAGAAGATTACAGAAAATGGGATAAAAAGAATTCTAGAAAAGAAACAAAAACATTTAAGTTTTTTAAACAACTATTAGCTAGTGATGAAGGAGATCAGTTTGAGATAGAAAAAAGAGACTATGAAAAGATTCAAGCTTATAAGGCCTCAAAGTTAAATAGAGTAACTGAGGAACTTAACAAAATACAAGCCTCCCTAAAGTTAACTACAAAGCCTGAGGAAATAAAGGAATTAAAAGAACTTGAAAAAGAACTGACAACTGAATTTATTGAGACTGCTAGTGAAATGACAAATACTATTAATTCTTTTTCTAAATACAAAGAGTATACAGAAGATGCTGATTTAAAGAGAAGAAAAAGAATGTATAATGCGGCTAAAAGAGGCGGTATTGGTGAATATGGACAAGCAACTTCAGAATTAATAAAAACAGGCGGAAATACCATAGCTAGTTTTGCCGTAGATTTTGTCGGTGGTATTCCAGGTTTTTTTGACCAAAGACTAAGCAATTTAGGATTTGACAACAAAGGCGTGTTGGCAGGGCTTAGTGATATGTTTACAGACTCTGCAGACCACATTGAGTTAGAGTACGGAGCAGTTCAGAGAAAGGCTTTTATAGAAGGTAAGCCTGTATATTATAAAGGAGAAATGTATACAGTTGATTCTAACGGAACTGTTTATGATAATAGAACTAATGTTAGAATGGATGGAATTATATCTGATTTTGATATAAAAGAAATTCGAGACCGATCAAAGGATGTACCCAATACAGAAATACAATGGACAGGAGGAGCAACACTTCAAGGAGGTGTTCAGACGCTTGCTAATCTTTTTGCTTTAATTAGAACAGGTAAAAAGGTGAATAAGTCTATGGGTCTTGAGAAGTATATGAAAGCAGAAACAGCAGGAAAAGTAGGGATGGGTCTCGCTTCATTTACTAGTTCTGTAACCGATAATGTTGACGATATTAGGTCTCAACTCATGTCTAGTGGAATGGGGGAAAAGGAAGCTATGGAGTACGCTGTAAATGCAGGACAGGCTATAGCGACTTTAGATGGAATATTTTCAGGATTAGCAGGTAGTAACGAAAAACTATTAACAGGCTTTCAAGGTATAAAAGAACAAATTAAAAATTTAGCAGTTAGCAAAGGAAAAGACTTCAGTAAAAAACAACTTATTGATAAGGGTAAATCTTTGATGATTGAAAACATAAAAGAGTTAGGTGTAGAAGAACTTCCTGTTTTATTTGCTGAAAGAGGCATAAACTATTTAGTTAACGAATCAATAGGAAAAGAAGTTTTAAACCAAAAAATTACAAAAGCTGATGCTATTGAAACGGCTGTAATGACTATAGGCGCTACCTCTACTTTGGGGTCTAAAAAACTATTGACAGGAAACAGAAGAGCAGACCTAGTCAGAACAGTAGCTAAAGACATAGACAACCTGCAAGAGACTTTGGATGTTTTAGTTAAGGAAGGTTCATTAACTAAAAAGGAAGCAATGAATGCGTATACTGAAATATACAATATGCAAAGTGCTGAACTAAAAACAAAAGGAACGATACTAGTTTCGTCAAACCTAGAAGAAGCAGATGGTCTTCTTTCGCAAAGACAGAATTTATTGAACGAAAGAGAGGGTTTGGAAGGCCCTGCTAAGAAAAAAGTTGACCAAAGAATAGCTGACATAGATGCTCAAATAGATGCTCTTTACAAAAAAGACGAGGAGCAAGCTAGAGCAATTATGGAAGGCGAGCAAGAAGGAGAGACTGAAATCACAGTTACAGATACAGAGGTTTTAGAGGCTCTAAAAGCTGATGGAATTGAATCTCCTACTGAGCAACAGAAAATAAAAAAATCAGATGAACTTATAAAAATAAAACAAGATGCCATTCAAAAGCCAAGCACAGAGAAGCAAGTGTTACCAGATGATGCAGGAAGCAAAAAAGATGGGACAGAATCCGAAGTGGGACTGCGACAAGTGGGAGAAGGAGACGTTGAGTCGAGCGTTACCCAAGAGGGTGACACCGAAACGGAAACGGAAACCGACCAAACTAGCGACACGATTACGCAGACAGATACTGAACAGATAACTGAAACCTCTACAGACCAAGAGGTGATGAG
>Ga0213868_10000507_pt1 | contig 36737 bp, 44 predicted proteins | sample PICome_9_FD_160087 | JGI IMG/M metagenome (GOLD analysis project Ga0213868, IMG submission 160087) | Coastal seawater microbial communities near Pivers Island, North Carolina, United States - PICO127 | ecosystem: Environmental > Aquatic > Marine > Coastal | place: USA: North Carolina...
TTACCTACATGAGAACTGATGGAACAAATATATCAAAAGAAGCTGTTAACGAATTCAGAGAATTAATTGAAAATGATTGGAAAAGATTTTTTACCCGATCAACCAAATAGTTATGCAGGAAAAAAAGCTAAGAATGCTCAGGAAGCCCACGAAGCTATAAGACCTACTAACGTCAGTCGCAAACCAGCTGACATAAAAAAATATGTAAATGCAGATCAGTATAAACTTTACGATTTAATATGGAGTAGAGCTCTTTCATCTCAAATGAATCCAGCTGAATTTGATAGAAATACAATTTTAATTTCATCAACAGACAAAAAAATTAATTTTAGAACGACTGGTTCAGTAATTAAATTTGAGGGTTTTTTAAAGGTTTATGAAGTTCAGGAAACTGATGAAGATACTAAAAATATATTGCCTGAGGTAAAGGTTGGTGAGAATGTAAGTATACTTAAACTTAATGATGAACAACATTTTACTGACCCTCCCCCACGGTACTCTGAGGCGAGTTTAGTTAAAAAAATGGAAGAATTAGGAATTGGTAGGCCATCCACGTATGCAAGTATTATATCAGTTTTATCTACTAGAAACTATGTTGAGCAGATAAATAAAAGGTTTCACCCTACTGATAGGGGTAAATTAATATCAGCATTCTTAGAAAAATTATTTTCAAAATATGTTGATTATAACTTTACTGCCGATTTAGAAAATCAATTGGATGAGATCACTAGTGGAAAAATTGAATGGGTTGAGGTTTTAAACAATTTTTGGAAAGATTTTTATAAAAATGTTGGAGATGTGAAAGAAATAAGAACGCGTGAAGTTCTTGATATGTTAAATGAAAGTTTAGGTGCCTTAATATTTGATAGAGATACTAAAGACTCAATTGATAGAAAATGTAAACTTTGTTCTAGTGGAGAACTTAGTCTTAAAAATAGTTTTAGAGGTGGGGCTTTTATTGGATGTTCAAATTATCCAGAATGTAAATTTACACGACCTCTTTCAAAAGCAAAAGCTGCAGCTCAATACAATCTTGCCGAACCGAAACTACTAGGTCAAAATGAATTTGGAAAAGATATATACTTGAAAAATGGTAGATTTGGACCGTATTTACAATATGAAAAAGAATTAGAAAATTCAGATACTGAAGAAAAAGTTAAAAAGAAAAAGAAAAAAAGAAAGAAAAAAACTGGAGACAATGATCATTTAAAAAATGTTTCTATACCTAAAGGAATTGAAATAGATAGCGTTGATTTAAAACAAGCAAATTTTCTTTGTTCACTTCCAAAAATAATTGGTCAACATCCTGACTCAGGAAAAGATATAACTTTAAATTCTGGAAGATTTGGTCCATACCTAAAGTGTGAAAATAAATCTGCTAGACTTGAAAATGTTGAAGAGCTTTTTACAATTGGAATAAATAGAGCAATAACTTTGATAGCTGAAGCCAAACCTGGAAGAATTTCATCATCACTTATAAAGGATCTAGGAGAACATCCTGAAGATAAAAAACCAGTAAGAATAATGAAGGGTCAATACGGACCTTATATTAAGTACAAATCATTAAATGCAACTATACCTGAAGAAAAGGATCCAACTGAATTATCTATGGAAGACGCATTGATTTTAATTGAAAAAAGAAGAGAATATGACAAAGCTAAAAAAAAGGGGAAAAGAAAATGAGTCAAATTGAAAGTAAGTTAAAGGAATTAAAAATTGATTTACCTGAACCTAAAGCTCCAGTAGGAGCTTATGTTGCAACTAAAATTACTGGAAAATTATTATTTATTTCAGGACAAATTTCTATAGATAAAGATGGTAATTTAATAAAAGGTAAAATAGGCAAAGATTTAAGTTTAGAACAAGGCTATGCGGCTGCAGAAAGATGTGGGCTTAGTTTGATTGCGCATGTTAAAAAAGCATGTGATGGAGATCTTGAGAAAGTTAAATCTTGCATAAAACTTACTGGCTACGTAAATTCTATGGATACATTTATAGATCAACCAAAAGTTATTAATGGGGCATCAGACATAATTGCTAAAATTTTTGATAAAAAAGGCGAGCATACAAGAGCAGCTGTAAGCGTTAATAGTTTACCTTTAGGTGTTGCTGTTGAAGTTGATGGTATATTTGAACTTAACTAACATCTGGTCGACCGATTGAATAATACTTAATTTTATTACGTTTCATCTCATCACTTGTATAAATATTTCTTAAATCGTAAATTTTAAAGTTTTTCTTTTTTACAGCTTTTTGAAAATCAATTGATTTAAACTCATCCCATTCTGTCAATAATATAATTAAATCGGCATTTAAACAGTTTTCTTTAATATTTTTTTTAAATTTACAATTCAATAAATTTTTAAATTCATTTTTTTCACCAGATGGATCATAGTATGAAATTATTGCTCCTTTTTTACTAAGATAAGGCATCATTTTTAAACTAGTAGAGTCTCGCATATCATCAGTATTTGGTTTAAAAGTAACTCCTAATATACTTATCTTTTTACCTTTTAAATTACTTCCTAAAATTTTATGAACACGTTTAATTAAAAGAACAACTCTATCATGATTAGATTTTATGACAGATTTAACTATTGATAAATTTGTTTTAAATTTTTCGGCTGCTGATACTAAACCTTTAGTATCTTTGGGAAAACATGAGCCACCATAAGCTGGGCCAGGACGTAAAAATCTACTACCTATTCTAGTATCTGATCCAATTCCTAAGGCAATATCTTCAACATTTATTCCTGATTTTTCACATAAGTTTGCTATTTCATTGATAAAAGTTATTTTTGTCGCAAGAAATGCATTAGCTGCATATTTTATTAATTCAGCTCCTCTTCTTGATGTGGAAAAAAACTTCGCACCTTTATTGATTAAAGGAGAATATAGTTTTTTCATTATTTTAAATTCATTCTTATTATTAGATCCTATTACTATTCTATCGGGATATCTAAAATCTCGTATTGCCTCACCCTCTCTTAAAAACTCAGGGTTTGATATCACGGAAAATAATTTTCTCTTCTTTTTTATAATATTTTCAATTTGATCACCTGTACCAACAGGTACTGTAGACTTTGTTACGATTATTTTTTTCTTTTTCGTAATTGAAAGAATTTCTTTAGTACATTTAAAGACAAAGGATAAATTAACTTTTAAAGAACCTTTAATACTTGGTGTGCCAACGCAAATAAAAATAATGTCAGAAACAGTAATTGCTTTTTTTAAATTTGAAGTAAAATGTAGTCTTTTAGCTTTGTGGTTTTTTTTAATTAATTCATCTAATCCAGGTTCATAAATTGGAGAAATTCCTGAATTAAGTTTATTAATTTTAGAGACATCTTTATCAACACAATAAACTTGATGGCCAATATCAGCAAAACAAGTTCCGCTAACTAAACCAACGTAACCAGTTCCTATCATGCATATTTTCATTAATTACCTCTAAAAATTTGAATACTGGATTGAATATATCCATTAATAGTTCCGCAGTCCAAATATTTTCCTCTGAAAATGTTTCCAAAAAAATTACTGCCATTTAAAATAAGATTTCGTATTGCGTCTGTAATATGTATCTCTCCACCTTGACCAGGTTTAAGTTTTTTTATTTCATCAAAAATATTTGATGGAAGAATATATCGGCCGATAATTGCATAATTAGAAGGTGCTTTTTTAATACTAGGTTTTTCTATAACATCATTAATTTGAAAATAATTTTTATTCTTATTTCGTATGGATAAAATTCCCCATCTAGATACTGTTTTTTTATCAACTCGTTTTGTGGCAATAATAGAACCTTTTGTTTTATTGTGTAATTTAATCATTTCTTTTGTGCAATTTTTTTTTATTATTAAATCATCAGGTAGTAACATTAGAAAAAATTTATTTTTAATAAACTTTTCACATCTTAAAACAGCATCTCCAGTTCCTTTTGGCTTATTTTGGTAAACAAATTTTATCATTTTTTGATATTTTTTAATTTTTCTAAACTCTTCAATAATTCGTTTATCTTTTTTTTTTTTAATTACTTTTTTATAAAAGGAATCATTGAAAAAATATTTTTTTATACTGATTTTTTCTTTAGATATTATGAAGATAAACTGGCTAATACCAGCTTCTAAGCATTCTTCTAATATGTATTCAAGATTAGGTTTACCATTGATAGGTAATAATTCTTTAGGAAGTACACTTGTTAATGGAAGCAAACGCGTGCCAAGCCCTGCTAATGGAATAATTGCTTGTTTTATCATAAGATTCTTATATTAGTTGATATCATTGAAGTTAAGAAATGAAAATATTTAAAAACAAACTAATTCTACAAAAAGAGATTTCTAAAGATAATTGCTTATCATTTGTGCCTACTATGGGTGGTCTACACAAAGGACACCTTTCTTTAATAAAAAAAGCCAAGAGATATAAATGTAAAATTTGTGTATCAATCTTTGTTAACCCAACTCAATTCAATAAAAGAAATGATTTTAAGAATTACCCTAGAAGTCTAAAATCAGACATTAAAGAACTTAAAAAACTTAAAGTTAACTATCTTTATTTGCCAACTTATGCAGATATTTATTTTTTCAAAACTAAAAGAAAAATTTATATAGATAAATTTTCTAAACAATTATGTGGAAAATATAGAAAGGGTCATTTTAAAGGTGTTTTAAATGTTATAAATCGTTTTCTTGAAATTATTAATCCTAAATATATTTTTTTAGGGAATAAAGACCTTCAGCAACTAATTTTAATAGATAGCCACATCAAAAAAAATAATATTAATACAAAAGTCATTAAATGTAAGACTATTAGGGAAAAAAATGGAGTTGCATGTTCTACTAGAAATTTGAATTTAACCAATCGAGAATTGACAATGGCCTCAAATATTTACAAATATTTATTAAAGCTTAATAAAAGAATAAAAAAAAATTATAAATTATTTAAAATAAATGTAATAAGAAAAGATCTAATTTCGTTAGGAGCAACAAAAATTGATTATATAGAAAATTTAAATATTAAGTATTTTGGAGACAATAGGAAATTAAAGAATAAATTTAAATTATTTTTTGCTTATTATATTAATGAAATTAGATTGATTGATAATATTTAATTTAAAAAATAAATTGAACCTAGACCTAAAAATGACAAGAAGCCAATTACATCTGTAATAGTTGTTACAAAAACACTTGAGGCCAAAGCTGGATCAATATTTAATTTTTTTAAAGATACTGGAACAAGTATACCAAATAGTCCTGCTACAATCATATTTAAAATCATAGATACACCAATTAATAATGATAAATTTAATTGTTTGAACCAAAATTGAACTATCACAGCCGTTATAACGGCAAAAATAATACCATTTAAAATTCCAATGAGAAACTCTTTTCCAACAACACGATTAAAATTACTTTTTGATAATTCTTTTGTAGCTATAGCTCTGATGGTTACAGCTAACGTTTGCATACCAGCATTACCACCCATTGATGCAACTATAGGCATTAAGAATGCTAATGCTACCATTTGTTCAATTGATGCACCAAAATTACTTATCACCCATGTAGCTAATAAAGCGGTAAATAAATTTAATAAAAGCCAGTTAAACCTTCTTTTTGTTTTTAACATTACACTATCTGTTATTTCTTCATCACCAACACCAGCTAAACGTAATACATCTTCTTCAGCTTCTTCCTGCACAACAGTAACAACATCATCCGCTGTTATCATGCCGACAAGTTTGTTATTTTTGTTTACCACTCCAGCTGAAACGAGATTATAATTTTCAAAAGTATGTCCAACTTCCTCCTGATCCATATTAGCTGAAATAAGGACTGGCATTTCTATCATAATAGAATTCATTTTTAGATCCCTAGATGTTCTTAACACCCTTGAAGATGGAACGGTTCCAATTGGTTTAAAGTCATTGTCTACTATAAAAATTTCTAAAAATTCTTCGGGTAAATTTTTATCTTCTCTTAAATAATCTATTGTTTGTCCGACTGTCCAATTACTTGGAACAGCTGTAAATTCTCTCTGCATTATTCTAGCGGCTGAGTCTTCGGGGTAACTCAAACCCTCCTCAAGTAAAAATTTATCTTTTGGAGGCAATTTATCTAAAACTTTTTCTTTGGTGTCTTTCTCTAAATTTTCTATAATTTTAATTGCATTATCAGACTCGAGCCTTTGTATAATTTTAATTATTGAATCAGTAGAAAGCAATTGTAGAACTTCACTTTGAATAGACTCGTTTAACTCCACAAATATTTCTGGATTAATGTTAAATTCTTCAAGTTCAATTAATTTAACTCTAGTGTTTGGATTTAAATTTTCAATTAGATTAGCAATATCTGCTTCATGTAAATCTTTTAGAGTTTGATTGATAAACTCTATATTACCAGTTTCAATTTTTTCGCTAAAAGTACTAATAAATTCTTTGTTAAAATCTAAATTAACTTTTTTATTTCCTGTGGACTTTAACAAAGCCATATATACCTCTTAAAGTTTTCTGAGACTAATAGTCTATAAAGTGATAAAATTCAATTTAAATGAGTATCGAAATAAAATTAAGCAAAAAACCTATTCCTTACAAAAAAGCGATGCTTTTTCTACATAAAAGAGTTCAACAGGTTAAAAATGGAGACAATAAAGAATTAATATGGATTTTAGAACATCCAAAAACTTATACGGCCGGGGTAAGTTTTAAGCAAAATGAGATAATCGATAGAAAAATTAAAGTTATAAAAACTAATAGAGGTGGAAAAATTACATTACACAATCCCGGTCAAAAAATCATATATTTCGTAATAAATCTAAATAATAGAAAAAAAGATATTAGAAAATTTATTAATAAGATTGAGTTAAGTATAATTGAATTTCTCAAAATCTTTAAAATTAATGCTAAAAAAGATAAAAAAAATATAGGTATTTGGGTTAAAGGAAGAAAGATAGCTGCCATAGGATTACGTGTTTCTAGATGGGTGGCTTTTCACGGATTTTCTATAAATATTTCAAATAATCTAAATGAGTACTTAAGTATAGTTCCGTGCGGGTTAAACAATAAGGAAGTTACTTCTGTTTTTTTAGAAAAAAAAATTATTCCTAAAAATTTTGAAATGAAACTAATTAATATATTTATTAAAAATATAAAAAATATCTAAAAGTTTTTTTTAAGAAATTTCTCAAATTCATCATCATATTCTGCTTTAAAATTATACTGAATATTATTAATCATAAACTTGATTTTATATGCATGTAGTAATAAATTTTTACTCTTAATTTTCATTTTATCTGCCCTTCTATTAATAAAGTATTTATCGTCTCCAATAATAGGGTTTCCAATATTATAAAGTTGCTTTCTGAGTTGATGCTTTCTGCCAGTAATGGGATTTAGCTCTACATAAGAAAAGTCTGTAGATGTTTTAAGTAATCTTATATGTGAAATAGCATTTTGAGTAATTTTTTTACCATTATCAATTGTAATAAGATCATCTTTTAAAGTTTTGATATCCTTAGAAATTTTGCCATGTGTGAGAGCAATGTATGTCTTATGAATTTTTCTTATTCTAAATAAAGAAGTAAATAATTGTGCATATTCTCTTGTTTTAGCTACAATCAAAACTCCTGAAGTTTCTTTGTCTAATCTATGAACAATATAGGGTTTAGAGTTCTCAAAATATTTCGAGTCTTTTAAAACATCAATAATATTTTTAAAAGATTTAGTACCAGCTTGAACAGCTATGCCACGTGGCTTATTAATAACAATAAAATTATTGTTATTCTCTAAAATATAATCATCATACAAACTAACTTCTTTAAGTGATGGTTTATATTTTATGATTTTTGGCCTATCAGAAATTTTAAACTTAGATATATCGTAAATTTCCACTATATCACCTGACTGTACCCGATATGAAGATTTAATTTTTTTTCTATTAATTTTTATTTTATTGAGTCTTAATATTTTTTGAATTAAAGATTGAGGTAAATCTATTACATTTGATTTAAACCACCTATCAAAACGACTATTATGATAATCCTGTTTAACTGTAACTTTTCGAGGCATGCATAGCTAATACTATTTGCTTAATGCTTTTTGATCTGATTGTTTTTCTTTCGATTTATCTTTATTATCTATTTTTTTCGGTTTATCAATTTTTTTTGCTTCAGGATTTCTATCAACTAATTCTATGACAGCCATCGGAGCATCATCGCCAGTCCTAAAACCTGCTTTTAAAACTCTTGAGTACCCACCTTTTCTTGAATTATATCTTTTCGAAAGCTCTTCAAATACTTTTGTTACAGATTTTTTATCCTGTAGTTTTGAAAAAAGTTTTTTTTTATTGCTTAATATATTTTTTTTCCCGATTGTGATAACTTTGTCTATCTGAGGCTTTAATTCTTTGGCTTTTGGAAGTGTCGTAATAATTTGCTCATATTTAATCAATGAATTTAACATATTCATAAACAGAGCTTTTCTGTGCTCACTTGTTTTATTCAATTTTCTGTACCCGATACCGTGTCTCATTAGTAATTATTTTCCTCAAGTTTCTTTGACATTTCTGCAATATTGTCTGGCGGCCAATTAGGTATTTCCATGCCTAGATATAAAGACATTGTGTTAAGAACTTCCTTTATTTCATTAAGTGACTTCCTGCCGAAATTTGGAGTTCTTAACATTTCGGGTTCAGTTTTTTGAACGAGATCACCGATATAAATTATATTGTCATTTTTTAAACAGTTCATAGATCTAACAGAAAGTTCTAACTCTTCCACTCTTTTAAGTAAATTTCTATTGAATTCTGGCTCAGATGATTTGATTTCTTGGACTATTTCTTGTGGGTCTTCAAAGTTAACAAACATTGATAATTGATCTTGAAAAATTCTAGCGGAATAAGCAATTGCGTCTTCTGCATCAACTGTTCCATTTGTTTCTACTGTCATCAAAAGTTTATCATAATCTAGTGCACTTCCAGCTCTTGTATTTTCAATTGAAAATGATACTTTTTTTACAGGGCTAAAAAGTGAGTCAATAGATATTAGGCCTAAAGGACTATCCTCAGACTTGTTTTCTTGAGCCTGAACATAACCTTTGCCAGTATTTACAATCAATTCCATATGAAAATTTGTTTTTTCATCTAAATTACAAATAATTTGATCTGGGTTTAAAATTTCTATTTCAGGTACTAAAGTTATATCTTTTGCTTTAACTTCTTTAGGCCCTTGAATATCTAAAATAATTTTTTTTGGCGATGAAGATGATGATTTAATTGCTAAATTTTTTACATTTAAAACTATGTCTGTTACGTCTTCTCTTACACCTTTAATTGATGAAAATTCATGTAGGACACCGTCAATTTGAATAGCTGTTACAGCGGCACCTTGAATTGATGATAGTAAAATTCTTCTTAGGGAATTTCCGATTGTTTGTCCAAATCCTTTTTCCAATGGCTCAGCAATTATATTTGCTATTGTATTATCTTCATTGCTTGTGATTTCTAATTTATTTGGCTTTATTAAAGCTTTCCAGTTTTTATCTATTACGTTAGTTGTTGTTTCCATTATACTCTCCTTCTTTTCGGCGGTCTTGCACCATTATGAGGCATAGGCGTAGTGTCCTTAATTGATAAAATTTTGAATCCTCTAGATTGTAAAGAACGTAAAGCTGTCTCACGACCTGAACCTGGTCCTTTTACCTGCACTGTAAGTGTTCTCAAACCTTGTTCAAAGGCTTTGGCTCCAGCATCATCGGCAGCGACTTGAGCTGCATACGGTGTTGATTTTCTGGATCCTTTGAAACCTTTAGCTCCAGCAGAAGACCACGAAATAACATTACCACTCTCATCGGCTATTGAAATAATTGTATTATTAAAAGTAGAGTAGACATAGGCAATACCTGAGGTTATATTTTTTTTAATTTTTTTCTTTTTTTTAAAAGTACTAGTTTTTTTTACCTCTACTTTTTTATTTTCTACTTTCTTATCAATATTTTCATTTTTTTTATTCATTAAAACCTATTTTTTAAGTGGTGTTAGTTTTTTTCCGGCAATCGCGATAGCTTTACCTTTTCTTGTTCTTGCATTACATTGTGTTCTTTGACCTCTTACTGGTAATTTTTTTTTATGTCGCGAACCTCTATAACACGCTAAATCAACTAAACGCTTAATATTAACCGACACTTCTCTTCTTAGATCTCCTTCTACCTTGTGGTGAGCATCTATGAATTCTCTTATTTTTAAAACTTGTTCTTCAGATAATTCGTTTACTCTTTTTGACATTGGAATTTCTAATTTCTTGCATATTTTCTTTGAAGAAAAAGGACCTATGCCATGAATGTAAGTTAGTGCTATACTAACAACTTTATTTTGTGGAATGTTTATTCCTGCTATACGAGCCATAAATTAATGAATTTCAGTTTCCTGCGTATTTATATTGTGTAATCATTTAAAGTCAACCCTTGATGCCGGTAATTAAACCGCTTATTTCATCAGTAATTTCACTTATTGGCATCTCACCATTTACTACTTTCAATAATTTAGTTTCTTTGTAGAAATCTATTACAGGTTTAATGTTTTTTTCATAGGTCTCATACCTAGAAATTGAAATTTCTAAAGTATCATCAGATCTTTTTTGTAAAAATCTAGCTGAACAACAATCAGTATTTAATGGGGCTGGATTAAAAAATTCATTGTAAATTTTTCCACATATAGAGCATATTGATCTTCCAATAATTCTTTTTTTTATAGTATCAATTGAAACTGAAAGTTTTAATACTAAATTAATTTTTTGATTATATTTTTTAAGTAAATTGTTTAAGTTGATTGCTTGAATTTTATTTCTTGGGTAGCCATCAAATATCAATCTATTTTTATAATTGTCATTTGAAATAAATTCTTCAATCAAGTCACTTGCAATCTTGTCTGAAACTAGTTTTCCACTATTCATTATCGATGAAATTTCTGAACCAAGTTTTGTTTTGTTGATAATTTCTTTTCTGAGCAACTCACCAGTTGACAGTTGATGTAGATTGAATTTATTTACAATAAATTTTGACTGAGTACCTTTGCCTGCTCCTGGGGGTCCAAAAATAACTAAATTCATGAATTTAACTATTTCCCAAATTTTGTTTTCTTTATTAAAGATTCATACTGTGAACTCATTAATCTTGTTTGTACTTGAGTAACAGTATCCATCGCAACAACAACAACGATCAAAATCGAAGTCCCACCTAGATAAAAAGGAATTGGATATTTTGAAATTAAAAATTCAGGCATTAGACAAACAAATGTTAAGTATAAAGAACCAACTGTAGTTAATCTAATTAATATTGTGTCTATATATTCTGCAGTTCTTTCACCAGGTCTAATGCCTGGAATATATCCACCATATTTTCTTAAATTTTCAGCAGTTTCTTTTGGATTAAAAACAATGGATGTATAAAAAAAAGCAAAAAAGATTATTCCTGATGCATATAATAACATGTACAAAGGTTGTCCTTGAGTAAACATAGAAGAAATTTTAATAAATGTATCTGACTCTGCAAAACCAAAATTAGATATTGTCACTGGCAATAAAAGTAGTGCAGATGCAAAAATTGCTGGTATTACTCCAGCAGTATTTATTTTGAGAGGTAAGTGAGATGACTCACCACCGTACATTTTATTTCCAACTTGTCGTTTAGGGTAGTTTATTAAAATCTTTCTCATTGCTCTTTCAAAAAATACAATAAATAAAACCGTAAAGATCACTAGAATAAAAATTCCAACAATCATCAAAGCTGACAAAGCACCTGTTCTTCCAAGTTCGAATGTAGATGCTAATGCTCTCGGAATTTCTGCAACTATTCCTGAAAAAATTATTAATGAAATTCCGTTTCCAACACCTCTTAGAGTAATTTGTTCACCTAGCCACATTAAAAATGTTGTCCCTGCAACCAACGAGATTGTTGTGATTAATCTAAATGACATTCCTGGCTCGACTACTAGATTCCCTGCATTTTCTAATCCAACAGAGACACCATATCCTTGCAAACAAGCTATAAGAACTGTTCCGTATCTTGTTATTTGAGTTATTTTTTTTCTTCCAATTTCTCCTTGTTCTTTAAGATTTTTAAAATAATCAGAAACTCCTGTAAGTAATTGAACAATAATTGATGATGAAATGTAAGGCATTATTCCTAATGCAAAAATAGCCATTCTAGTAACTGCTCCACCAGAAAACATATTAAACATTCCTAGCAAACCTTTTTGACTAGAAGCCATAACTTCTTTTAAGGCCAAAGGATCAATACCTGAAAGAGGCACATATGTACCCAATCTATAAATCATTAAAATTATGATTGTGAAAAAAATTCTATTTTTTAGGTCTTTAGCTTGGCTAAAAGCACCTCCAGTATTGAGTGTTTCGGTTGACATATTTTTTATTTTTTAATTATAGTTATTTTTCCACCAGCTTTTTCTACTTTTATTAAAGCTTGTTTAGACGCATAGTGAGCTGAAATTTGAACACTTTTTTTAATATCACCCGTTCCAAGTATTTTTAGTGTTAAATATTTATTATTAATAAGTTTTTTTTCTTTTAAGGATTTTAGGTCAATAATATCTTTTAAATTATTTTCAGCTTTGTCTAGCATAGTTTGGACTTTAGACAGATTTAATATCGCTGTATTGTTCTTATGAAGCGACTTGAAACCTCTTTTAGGTAACCTTCTGTAAAGAGGCATTTGCCCACCTTCAAAACTTTTTATTGCTACACCAGATCTTGATTTTTGACCTTTATGACCTCTTGAAGATGTCTTTCCTTTACCTGATCCAATCCCTCTTCCAACTCTAATTTTTTTTTTGTTATTTTTAATTAAACTATTTAGTTGCATTATTTAGACTCTCTTTTTAAGATTATATCAGATATTTTTTTTCCTCTAATTGCAGATAGAATTTTTGGAGAATTTTGGGATTTTAAACCGTCTACACAAGCTTTTAAAACGTTATGAGGGTTTGCAGATCCAAGAGATTTGGCAACAACATCTTGAATTCCTAATACTTCACATACAGAACGGATTGGTCCTCCAGCAATTATACCTGTACCTGCCGGAGCTGATCTTAGAACTACTTTGCCTGCACCATTTTTCCCTCTAACATCGTGATGTAAAGTTCTTCCATCTTTTAATTGAATCTTAATAAGATTTCTTTTTGCGTCTTCTGTAGCTTTTTTAATTGCATCTGGAACTTGTTTGGATTTACCTTGACCAATTCCAATTGAACCTTTTTGATTACCAACAACCATTAATGCTGCAAAACCAAATCTACGTCCACCTTTAACTACTTTAGTTATTCTATTTATGGCAACTAGTTTTTCTTTTATATCGCTCTCTACTTTTTTGTAATCAGACATATTAAAATTTCAATCCATTTTTTCTCAATGTATCAGCAAAAGCTTTTACTCTACCGTGATATCTGTTGTCACCTCTATCAAAATATACCTTACTGATATTTTTTTCCTTAGCTCTTTTAGCTAAAATTTCTCCAATTAAATTTGATTTTTCCATTTTTTTTACTTTCTTAGCTTTAATCTCTTTTTCAATAGACGAAACAGAAACTAAGGTTTTTTTCTGTTTATCATCAATTATTTGAGCGGATAAATTATTTAAAGATTTAGTTACAGATATTCTAAATCTACTTATATTAACATCTTTTAACTTTTTTCTATTTCTAAGTTTTCTTTTTATTTTTTGACTAATTTTCTTCATTATTTTTTCTTACCTTCTTTTCTTAAAATAAATTGACCTTTTTCTTTAATGCCTTTTCCCTTATACGGTTCGACTGGTTTTAAATTTTTAATGTCAGCTGCAATTTTGGATACCAATTCTTTATCTACACCGTTAATTCTTATTATAGTTTGTTTTTCAACGGTAATTTTAACATCTTTGGGTATTTTAAAGTTAACATCGTGACTAAACCCAATTTGTAAATTTAATATCTCACCTTTTAAATTAGCTCTAAACCCTACTCCATTTAATTCTAGAATCTTTTCATGGCCAGCAGAAACGCCCAAAACTGCGTTGTTGATTAAACTTCGAAAGGTGCCCCACATAATAGAGGTTTTTTTATCAATATTTTTTTCTAAAGGAAGTATTTGAAATTCACTCTCTGTTAATTTTGAAGAAAATATTTTATCATCAATAGTCAATTTTTTAGTTCCTTTTGGACCTGTTACAATTAAATTTCCACCTTCAATTTTAATTGAAGATTCTTTCGGTATGGTTATATTTTTTTTTCCAATTTTAGACATTAAAAAACTCTACAGATTATTTCACCACCAATATTATTTTTTCTTGCTTCAACATCACTCATTACACCTTTAGGTGTTGAAAGTATAGCAAGACCAAGTCCGTTCATCACTTTAGGTATACTTGTGGCTCTTGAATAAACTCTTCTACCGGGTTTAGATATTCTTTTAATTTCTTTAATAACTGGATAACCTTCATAATATTTTAGAGAAACTTTTAAACTAGTTTTGTTATTAACTGTCTTTTCAATAAAATAGTCTTTGATATAACCTTCATTTTTTAATATTTCCAAAATATTTTTTCTGAAGTTAGAAGAAGGTATTATAACTGAATTTAACGATCTTGATTGACCATTTCTTATTCTTGTAAACATATCTCCTATTGGATCTGTAAATGTCATATTTCTCCTACCAGCTTGATTTCGTTATTCCAGGAATTTTACCCGAAGATGCCATATCTCTAAGTGCAATTCTAGAAATTTTTAATTTTCTATATACTCCGTGAGGTCTACCTGAAACTTCACATCTATTTCTTATTCTTATTTTCGCAGAATTTTTTGGTAATTTGTTAAGTTTGAGTTGAGCTGAAAATCTTTCTGACAATTCTAATTTTTTATTATTTATAATTTTCTTTAGAGCAGCTCTCTTTTTTGCGTATTTTTTTACTAATTTGATCCTTTTTAAATTTTTTTGTATTGCACTAGTTTTAGCCATTTTTATCCTTAGTTTTTTTTGTCATTAAGAGGAAAATTAAATTCTTTTAACATTTCTAAAGTTCCTTTTTTACTTTTGCTCGATGTTACAACTGTAATATCTAGACCTCTAATTTTATCAACTTTATCAAAATTTACCTCAGGGAAAACAATGTGTTCTTTAATACCAAAAGAATAATTATAAGAGTTGTCGATGCCTTTAGATGAAAGTCCTCTAAAATCTTTAATACGAGGCAAAGCTATATTAATTAGACGATCAATAAACTCATACATTTTGCTAGAGCGAAGAGTTACTTTTACACCTGCGTTTGATCCTTTTCTGGTTTTAAAATTAGAAATAGATTTTTTAAATTTTGTGATTATAGGTTTTTGACCAGCTATTAGCCCCATATCCTCAATACAAGCCTTTAATTTCTTTCCATCAGATGCGTCCTCGCCTAAACCCATATTTAAAATAATTTTTTTAATTTTTGGAACATCGTGTTTATTTTTTAAAGATAACTTATTCATTAATTTTGCAATAATTTCTTTTTCATAAGTAACCTTTAATCTTGTCATTATTTTTTACCTTCTTTATTTTTTTTTTTAATATCAATATTTTTAACATTTGACTGATGAATAAAACATTCTTTTGATATTATTCCACCTTTATTCTCTTTAGTGGGCTTGGTATGTCTTTTGACCATATTAACAGATTTTATTTTTACTTTATTTAATTTTCTATTTATTTCTAAAATTTCCCCAGTTTTACCTTTATCTTTTCCTGTAATTACTTTTACTTGAGAACCTTTCTTTAAAATCATCATTATAGAACCTCCGGTGCTAGTGAAATTATTTTCGTATGTCCTTTTGCTCTTAATTCTCTAGTAACTGGTCCAAAAATTCTAGTGCCAATTGGCTCACCTTTATCATCTGTCAAAACAACAGCATTTTTATCAAATTGAACTTTAGAGCCGTCATTTCTAAAAATTTCTTTTCTTGTTCTTACAACAACAGCTTTATGTACTGCACCTTTTTTGACTTTACCTTTGGGTATGGCATCTTTTACACTGATAACAATAATATCTCCTACTGCAGCATATCTTCGTTTTGAACCTCCTAAGACTTTAATACACTCAACTCTTTTAGCGCCTGTATTATCTGCTACTGTTAATTCTGTCTGAATTTGTATCATTATTCTATTACCTGCCAGGTTTTTTTCTTAGAAAAAGGCTTGCTTTCAATTATTGAAACTTTCTGACCTTCTTTAAATGTGTTTTTTTCATCATGTGCGTGATACTTTTTTGATCTTTTGATTACTTTTTCATAAAATGGATGTTTAAACTTACGCGTAACCTCTACAACTATAGTTTTGTTATTTTTTGCACTTTTTACAATACCTTTTAAAATTTTTTTTGTCATTTGGATGCTTTTATTGTTGTGTACAATCTAGCTATACTTTTCTTAATTTGATTATACTGTGCTGGGTTATTAATTTGATTATTAATTTTCTTAAACCTAATATTAAACAAATCTTTTTTTAATATCATTATTTTTTTTTCAGCTTGATCTTTAGTTAATTTTTTATCTTCTTTTTTTTTGCTCATTATTACCTTTTAATAAATTTTGTTTTTATTGGTAGCTTTGCTGAAGCTTTGTATAATGCTTCTCTAGCAATTTCTTCAGACACACCATCAATTTCGAATATTATTCTGCCTGGTTTAACTCTGCATGCATAATATTCTGGAGAACCTTTGCCTTTACCCATTCTTACTTCTGTCGGTTTTTTTGATACAGGTATGTTGGGAAATATTCTAGTCCATACTTTACCTGTTCTTTTCATATATCTTGTTAAGGCAACTCTTGCTGCTTCTATTTGTTTACCAATAATTCTCTCTGGTTCTACAGCTTTTAAGCCAAATTGACCATAATTTAACTTTACCGCTCGGGTAGCTTTACCATGAATTCTTCCTTTAAAAGCTTTTCTAAATTTAGTTCTGACTGGTTGAAGCACTTTTTACCCTTTCTTTTTTTTCTTTTACAACATCTTTAGCCATTAACTCACCTTTATAAATCCAAACTTTTACTCCAATAATTCCGTAGGTAGTTAATGCTTCGGCAACACCATAATCGATTTCAGCTCGTAAAGTATGAGAGGGTATACTGCCTTCACGCAACCATTCAGTTCTTGCTATTTCATTACCAGCCAACCTACCGCTCAACATAACTTTAATGCCTTTAGCGTTCAATCTCATAGCTGATTGCATAGCTCTTTTCATAGCTCTCCTATAAGCTATTCTTTTAACTAGTTGTTGCGCAATATTTTCTGCTACTAGATTAGAATTTAATTCTGGTTTTTTAATTTCTTTAATATTTACATTTACATCACCGTCTGTAATTTTCATTATATTTTTTTTAATTTTTTCGATATCAGCACCTTTTTTTCCAATTACAAAACCAGGTCTTGAAGTGTGTATCGAAACTGTACATTTTTTTGAAGATCTTTCGATTATAATCTCAGATACACCTGAGTTAGTAATATTTTTTTTAATATATTTTCTGATTTTAAAATCTTCTATTAAATATCTACCAAAATCTTTCTTTTTAGCAAACCATGTGGAGTCCCATCCACGATTAATACCTAATCTTAGACCTATTGGATTAATTTTTTGTCCCATTATTTTGTTACCTTTTTATCTTTTATTTCCTCTAACACAACTGTAATTCTGCTAAATGGTTTTTTTATAGGGCTTGCACGGCCTTTGGCTCTGGGTCTAAACCTTTTCATTACTAATGATTTTCCAACATATGCCTCTTTTACAAATAAATTATCAATATCATATTGGTAGTTATTTTCAGCATTCGATATCGCTGATTTTACAGTTTTGCTTACATCTTTAGCAATTCTTTTTCTTGAAAATTCTAAGTCTCTTAATGCAACATCAGCTTTTTTTCCCTTAATAAAATTACATACTAATGATAATTTTCTTGGGCTTGTTCTTACATTTTTATTTATAGCTTTTACCAGCAAATTATTTTTATCCATTATTTTTTATCCCCTGTTGGTTTTGCTGCTGGTGCCGCTGCTTTTTTATCAGCTGGAGTATGACCTTTAAATGTTCTTGTTGGTGCGAACTCTCCTAATTTGTGTCCAACCATTTCTTCTGAAACAGTTATTGGAATAAATGATTTGCCATTATGTATCATAAAACTATGTCCAACAAAGTCAGGTATAATGGTTGAGTTTCTTGACCATGTTTTAATAGGTTTTTTGTTTGGAGCATCTTTTAATTTATCAATTTTTTTTAATAGACTGGGATGTACGAATGGCCCTTTCCAAACAGATCTAGTCATTATCTTTTCCTCTTCTTTCTTCTTGTTATTATAAGTTTATCGCTTCTTTTTGGTCTTCTAGTTTTTAGACCTTTAGCAGACTGACCCCAAGGTGAGACCGGACTTCTTCCGCCAGAAGTTTTTCCTTCTCCACCTCCATGTGGGTGGTCAACAGGGTTCATCGCAACACCCCTGGTTTGTGGTCTTTTACCCCTCCATCTGTTTCTGCCTGCCTTACCAATTTTAACGTTTTTTTGATCTGGATTAGAAACAGATCCAATAGTTCCAACACAACTACTATTAACTTTTCTTGTTTCTCCTGATGACAATTTTAAAATAGCGTAATCACCGTCAAAACCCGACAATGTTATAGAGGAACCTGCTGATCTAGCTAGTTTACCACCGTTACCTGGTATCAACTCAACGTTATGAATTGATGTACCGGGAGGTATATCTTTTAATTCTAATGAATTTCCAATTTTAATTTCAGCATTTTTTCCTGCTTCTACTGTATCACCTACTTTAAGATCTTGTGGTGAAATTATATAAGCTTTTTCTTTGTCTTCATAAGTAAGTAAAGCTATATAAGCTGTTCTATTTGGATCATATTCTATTCTATCAACTGTAGCTTTCATGTCTTTCTTTTTTCTAAAAAAGTCTATAATTCTAAATTTATGCTTCGACCCTCCTCCCATATGTCTTGAGGTAATGCGGCCAGCATTATTTCTACCACCCGTAACATGCTGTCCTTTAGTTAGGGGTTTGAAAGAAGATCCTTTCCATAAAGCACTTTTATCTATAACTACCGTTCCTCTTGTAGATTTTGTGTAAGGTTTAAATGTTTTTAATGCCATAAATTAAATACCAGTTGTTAGATCAATACTTTGACCTTTTTTAAGAGTTATTATTGCTTTTTTATAACCGCTTTTAATTGATTTCTTTCCTTGCTTAATTTTAAGTTTAGATTTTTGATTAATTATGTTTATTTTTATAACATTTACTTTGAATAATTTTTCTATATTTTTTTTGATAGTTTTCTTGTTGGCTTTTTCATGAACTTTGAAAACAGTTTTATTTTGTTCAGATAAAATTGTTGCTTTCTCTGTTATTATTGGATGTCTTATAGAGTCTATATAATTAATTTTTTTCATTAAGAATCCTATCTTGTATTTTTTTAGCTGAGGAAGATGTAATAATTATATTTTTATATTTAAAAAGATCATAAATATTAGTTCCTTCATCTTTAATTAATTTTATGTTTTTAATGTTTCTTGCAGATTTATTTATATTCTTCATTGAATCTGTATCTGAAATTATTAGCGCATTAGCTAGTTTATTTTTTTCTAAAAATTTATTAAATTCTTTAGTTTTTTTAACTTCTTTTTTAATATCAGCTAGAATATGAAGATTCTTTTCTAAATTTTTTTTAGAAAGAGTTTGGGCTAAGGCCAATTTTCTAACTTTTTTATTAATTTTTTTAATTTTATACTTATCTCCTTTGGGGCCATGAGCTATTCCACCGCCAATAAATAAAGGAGCTTTTTTACTAGCATGTCTTGCTCCACCGCCACCTTTTTGAGGTACTATTTTTTTTGTAGATCCTTTAATTTCATTTCTCTGTTTAGTTTTTGCTGTCCGCGGCTTAGCGTGATTTAATTGCCAATCTATTACAAATTTAATTAACTTATAATTAACTTTAAGTTTAACAAGTTTGTCGGAAATCTCAATTGACTCTGATTTACCTCCGTCAATATTAAGTAAAGGAAATTTCATTTATTTTTTTCCTTTCTTAGCAGCAGCTGCTTTTAATTTTGCTTCATGTTTTTCTTTTATAGTTTTTCTAGTAATATTTTTTACTGCCCCTCTCAGTATTACTGTAGAGTTTTTTGAGCCAGGAATAGATCCTTTTAAATAAAGTAAATTATTTTCTAAATCTGATTTTACAATTTCTAAGTTAAGCATCGTTCTTAATTTGTCACCCATATGACCTGCCATTTTTTTACCTTTAAATACTTTACCTGGGTCTTGCCTTTGTCCCGTAGATCCGTGAGATCTGTGTGAAACAGAAACACCATGTGAAGCTCTTAAACCACCAAAGTTCCATCTTTTCATTACGCCTGCAAAACCTTTACCTATTGTTTTAGATCTAACATCTAAAAACTTCTTATCTTTGAAAATCTCTAAACCTAACTCGTTACCTTCTTTATATTCTGCTGAATTTTCTACTCTAAATTCTTTAAGAATTTTTTTTGGTTCTGTATTTTTTTTTGTAAAATACCCTTTCATCTGTTTAGTTAATTTTGAATTTTTAAGTTTAAAGAACCCTAATTTAACTGCGCTATAACCTCTTTTGTCTTTCGAAATAACGTCTAATACTCTACCTTTTTCTACTTTTATAACAGTCACAGGTACAGACTGACCACTTTCCATAAATTCTCTGGTCATTCCTATTTTAGTTCCTATTAATCCAATGCTCATAAATCTAAATCTTTATTTCTATGTCGACACCTGATGCTAAATCCAATTTCATTAAAGCTTCGACTGTTTGTGGAGTTGGTTCTATAATATCAATTAATCTTTTATGAGTTCTTGACTCAAATTGTTCTCTACTTTTTTTATCAATATGCGGCGATCTCAAGACTGTGTACCTCTCTATTCTTGTTGGTAAAGGAATTGGTCCTTTGACTTGAGCTCCTGTTCTTTTAGCGGTATTAACAATTTCCTCTGTAGAAAGATCAAGAATTTTATTATCGTAAGCTTTAAGATGTATTCTAATATTTTGGTTTTCCATAAATTAAGCTAATTTCTTTGTTACTTCGTCCTGAACATTTTGAGGAACTTTATCATAATGGCTAAATTGCATTGTATATTGAGCTCTACCTTGTGTAGATGATCTTAAATTATTTATATAGCCAAACATATTAGCTAATGGAACTGTTGCATTTATAGCTGTAGCATTACCTCTGGCTTCGGTTGAAGCTACTTGGCCTCTTCTACTATTTAAATCTCCGATTACATCACCCATAAAATCTTCCGGTGTCACAACTTCAACTTTCATCATTGGTTCGAGTAATTTTAATGTTGCTTTTGTACAAGCTTCCCTGAAACACATTCTTGATGCAATTTCAAAAGCTAAAACACTTGAGTCAACATCGTGATGTAATCCATCTAAAATTGTAACTTTATAATCAATTACGGGGAAGCCTGCTAATATCCCGCTTTCGGCTACACTTAAAACACCTTTTTCTACTCCTGGAATAAATTCTTTTGGTATTGAACCGCCTTTAATTTTGTTCTCTACTTCTCTACCTTGACCTGGTTCTAAAGGTTCTACGCTTAATGTTACTTTAGCAAATTGACCTGATCCACCACTTTGTTTTTTGTGTATGTATGTCACTTCTGTTGATCCTAAAATTGTTTCCCTGTAAGCAACTTGTGGAGCACCAACATTTGCTTCAACTTTAAATTCTCTTTTCATTCTATCAACGATAATATCTAGGTGCAATTCACCCATACCTTTGATAATTGTTTGACCAGATTCCTCGTCGGAAGTTACTCTGAAAGATGGATCTTCTTTAGCTAATCTACCTAGAGCTTCACCCATTTTTTCTTGGTCGGCTTTTGTTTTTGGTTCAACGGCAATTTCAATTACTGGATCTGGAAATTCCATTGGCTCTAACAAAACAGGTTTGTTTTCATTGCATAATGTGTGTCCGGTAATAGTATGTTTTAAGCCAGCTAAGGCGACTATATCACCTGTTGTTGCTTCTTTAATATCTTCTCTACTGTTAGCATGCATTAAAAGCATTCTGCCTACTCTTTCGGTTTTTTCTTTTGAGGAATTATATACAGATGTACCTGCTTGAATTTTACCTGAATAAATTCTTATAAATGTTAATGAACCGACAAATGGATCGTTAGCAACTTTAAATGCCAATGCTGAAAAAGGTTCACTATCAGCAAATTTCATATCTAATTTATCCTCTGAATTTAGTTTTGTTGCTTCTATTGATCCAATATCGAGAGGACTTGGTAGGTAATCTATTACTGCATCTAGCAAGGGTTGAACGCCCTTGTTTTTAAAAGCTGATCCTGTTGTAATAGGTACAAAACTAAATCCTAAAGTTCCTTTTCTAATACATTTAATTAAATCATCTGCTGCAGGTTCTTTTCCATCTAGATATGCTTCCATTAACTTTTCGTCTTGCTCAACCGCTGCTTCAACTAATTCTTTTCTATAAGTGTTAGCTTTTTCTTTTAGATCTTCCGGAATATCAACTATATCAAATTTAGCACCTAGATCTTCATTTTGCCAAATTATAGCTTTCATTTTTACTAGATCAATCACACCTTTTAAATCAGTCTCTGAACCGACTGGAAGCTGTAAAACCAAAGGTTTACAACCAAGCCTGTCTTTTATCATATCAACACATCTATAAAAGTCAGCGCCCGTTCTATCTAATTTATTTACAAAACAAATTCTTGGAACTTTATATTTATCAGCTTGCCTCCAAACTGTTTCTGATTGCGGTTCCACACCAGCAACACCATCAAATACACAAACAGCTCCATCTAAAACTTTTAGAGATCTTTCAACTTCAATTGTAAAATCAACGTGACCTGGTGTGTCTATGATATTGATTCTATGATCGTTCCAAAAACAAGTAGTTGCAGCCGAGGTAATAGTTATTCCTCTTTCTTGTTCTTGTTCCATCCAATCCATTGTTGCTGCACCATCATGCACTTCACCAATTTTATGACTTTTACCCGTATAGTATAAAATTCTTTCAGTGGTAGTTGTTTTACCAGCGTCTATATGAGCCATGATTCCAATATTTCTATATTTATCTAATGTATATTTAGTAGCCATATTTTATTACCATCTAAAATGTGCAAAAGCTTTATTGGACTCTGCCATTTTATGAGTGTCTTCTCTTTTTTTAATTGCTAAACCTTTGTTTTGTGAGGCATCTAAAATTTCAGCATATAATTTTTCAGCCATTGTTTTGTTTTTTCTTTTTCTTGTAGCATCCATTAACCATCTAAGAGCTAAGGCTTGTCCTCTTTTAGCTTTTACTTCAACTGGAACTTGATAAGTGGCGCCACCTACTCGTCTAGATCTGCATTCTAAGTTTGGTTTCACATTACCAATTGCTGTATTAAAAATTTTTAATGGGTCCTCATTATTTTTAGATTTAATCTTATCTAAGGCATCATAAAGAATTTTTTCTGCTGTGGATCTTTTTCCATCATACATTATAGAATTAATAAATTTAGAAACTACTTCAGAATGAAATTTAGGATCAGGATATACTTTTCTTACAGGTGCTTTTCTTTTTCTAGACATAAATTATTTTGGTTTTTTTGCTCCGTACAATGATCTTCTTTGTTTTCGATTTGCTACACCTTGTGTATCTAAATTACCTCTTAAAATATGATACCTTACACCTGGTAAATCTTTTACACGTCCGCCTCTTAACAATACTACAGAGTGTTCTTGTAAATTATGTCCTTCTCCTGGTATGTAAGCTGTAACCTCAAAACCATTTGATAATCTAACTCTAGCTACTTTTCTCAAAGCTGAGTTTGGTTTTTTTGGTGTTGTAGTGTAAACTTTTACACAAACACCTCGTTTGAGAGGTTGTTTTTCAAGTGCAGGTACTTTATTCCTAGCGACAGGTTTAATTCTACTTTTTTTAATCAATTGATTAATTGTAGGCATAATAATATTTTGAAGTTAAAGTAAGGATACTTTTAGAATAATTTTCGTTAGTGTTTAAGGTTTAATACACCTTACTTCTAACATTCAAAATTGCCGTAAACTAACATTGAATCTGTAAAAGTCAATGTTTAAGAGATTATTTGATTAAATTTAAGTAGAGGTTTCAGCCGCTATAGGTGTAGATTCTAGCTCCTGTTTTTTAAGCTCTTCCAGTCTTGATTTATCTTGCTCTCTGGCTTGTTTGTCCCAATCAATTTTGGTTAAACCTGTGCCTGCTGGGACTAATCTTCCAACGATAACATTTTCTTTCAATCCTTCTAACGTATCAGTTTTACCTTTGATAGAAGCATCTGTTAGAACTCTTGTAGTTTCTTGGAAAGATGCGGCAGAAATAAATGAGTTAGTTTGTAAAGATGCTTTTGTTATACCAAGTAAAATTCTTTCGAATACAGCAGGTTTCTTTTTTTCTTCTCTTAATCTATCGTTGATTACATTAATATCTAGTAGATCTATAACTTCCCCAGATAATAAATTTGAATCTCCTGGATCTTTTATTTCAACTCTTTTTAACATCTGTCTTACGATAGTTTCTATGTGTTTATCATTAATTACAACGCCTTGTAATCTATATACTTCTTGTACCTCCGTAATAAAATATTCAGTGAGTTTTTCCACGCCTAAGACTCTTAAAATATCATGGGGTAAAGGTGCTCCATCTAATAAATATTCTCCTTTTTTAATCTTTTCGCCTTGATTAAAATTTACATGTTTGCCTTTAGGAATTAAATAATTAGACGTTTCCCCGCTTACGGCAACAATTGATATTTTTTGTTTACCTCTTACTTCTTTTCCAAATTCTATTACGCCGTCATTTTCTGCAATAATAGCGCTATCTTTAGGTTTTCTTGCCTCAAATAATTCGGCCACTCTAGGTAATCCTCCGGTAATATCTTTAGTTTTTGAAGTTTCTTTTGGTAGTCTTGCTAAAACATCTCCTGCAGATATTTTTTGTCCATCTTTTACCGATAATACGGTATCTGGCACTAAGTAATACCTTGCCTCATTGCCATCTGCTTTTTTAATTATTTCACCTTTTTCATTTCTTAACGTAATTCTAGGTTTTAATTCTGAATTTTTTGAAGAGGATTTCCAATCAGTTACAGATTTTGAAGACAGGCCAGTTGCATCATCTAAAGTTTCAGTCAGAGAGCTTCCTTCCAATAAATCCATATAATTCACTATACCACCAGTTTCAGCTATTACTGGTAATGTGTATGGATCCCATTCTGCAATTTTTTTACCTTTATCAATCATGTCTCCATCTTTAAAAAAGAGTTTTGAACCATAATTTACTTTGTAAATTCCTAGCTGTCTTTGCTGATCATCCTCAATACTTAGTTGTGTATTTCTTCCCATCACAATTATGTTCTTCTTAGAGTCTTCAATTAAATTTTTGTTAATAATGTTTAGTTTTCCTTTTGTCTGACAAATGATTTGAGATTCTTCTTTAATTTGTGCTGTACCGCCAACGTGAAAAGTTCTCATAGTTAATTGAGTACCAGGCTCTCCAATAGACTGTGCAGCGATCATACCAACAGCTTCACCAATACTAACTAGCTTACCTCTAGCAAGATCTCTCCCGTAACATATTTGACAAACACCTTTTGTTGAACCGCATGTTATTACTGAATATACATTTACTGATTTAACGCCTGCAGCATCTATTTTTTCGCAATCAAATTCATCTATTAGTTTGTCTTTTTTGATTATAATCTCACCAGTAACGGGATTTTTAATATTTTCTGCAATAACCCTACCTAGAACTCTTTCAGACAAACTTACTAAAATATTACCACCTTCAATTATTTCAGAGATGTAAACTGATGATCGTTTTTTAGGGTCACACGCAGCTTTTGTAATTTGAACATCTTGTGCTACATCACATAATCTTCTAGTTAAATATCCAGAGTTAGCAGTTTTAAGAGCGGTATCCGCTAAACCCTTTCTGGCTCCGTGAGTTGAGTTAAAATATTCTAATACAGATAAACCTTCTTTAAAATTAGAAATAATTGGTGTTTCAATGATTTCGCCAGATGGTTTTGCAATTAAACCTCTCATACCAGCTAACTGTTTCATTTGAGCTTGTGATCCTCTAGCTCCTGAGTCTGCCATCATATAAACTGAATTGGTTTCTATTCTATCATCATCATATATTTTTTCAGCTGACGAAATTTCTTTCATCATTTCATTGGCCACTGTATCAGTACATTTAGACCAAACATCAACAACCTTATTATATTTCTCACCTCTAGTAATTAATCCGCCAGAATACTGTTTTTCAAATTCTTCTATTTGTTTTTTTGTGTTGTTTATTAAATTTTCTTTTGTTTTTGGTATTAATAGATCATCTTTACCAAAAGATATACCTGCCTTAAATGCATGCTTGAAACCCAAAGTTTTTATTTTATCACAAAAGATAACAGTATCTTTTTGTCCGCAAAATCTAAAGATTGTGTCGATTATTTCTGAAACATTTTTTTTGGTTAATAATTTATTTACTAAATTAAATTTTATATTATAATTTTTTGGAAGAACGTTTGCTAATAAAAATCTACCTGCTGTACTTGTGTATTTTTCAATAACTTGATTTCCATCTTTATTAATTGTTTTAAAAATTGAAACAATTTTTGAGTGCAAGCTAATTGATTTATATTCTAGTGCTTGTTCAATTTCTTCTATACTTGAAAATATGCCTTTTGGTTTTTTATCATTATCATCAGCTTGAGATAAATAATAAATTCCTAAAACTATATCCTGACTCGGAACTATTATTGGTTTACCATTTGATGGACTAAGAATATTATTTGTAGACATCATTAACACTCTTGCTTCTAATTGAGCCTCTAAACTTAATGGAATATGTACAGCCATTTGATCTCCGTCAAAATCAGCATTAAATGCAGCGCATACTAAAGGGTGTAATTCTATAGCATTGCCTTCAATTAATTTAGCTTCAAATGCTTGAACGCCTAACCTGTGTAGTGTAGGTGCTCGATTTAATAAGATTGGATGTTCTCGAATTATATGTTCTAAAGAGTCCCAAACTTCACTTTTTTCTTTTTCTACTAACCTCTTTGCCTGTTTAATTGTTGTCGCTAAACCTAACTTATCTAATCTTGCGTAAAGAAAAGGTTTAAATAATTCTAAAGCCATTTTTTTTGGTAATCCACATTGATGTAGTTTTAATTCTGGACCAACTACAATTACTGATCTTCCTGAATAATCTACACGTTTACCCAATAAATTTTGTCTAAATCTTCCTTGTTTTCCTTTAAGCATTTCTGCCAGAGATTTGAGTGGTCTTTTGCCTGTGCCAGTTATAACTCTACCTCGTCTACCATTATCAAATAAAGCATCGACAGACTCTTGAAGCATTCTTTTTTCGTTTCTTACAATAATATCTGGAGCTTTAAGATCTAAAAGTCTTTTTAAACGATTATTTCTATTTATTACACGTCTATATAAATCATTTAGATCAGATGTAGCAAATCTTCCGCCGTCTAGTGGTACTAACGGTCTTAATTCTGGTGGTATAACTGGCACAGATGTTAAAATCATCCATTCCGGTTTATTTCCTGATAAGATAAACGACTCTAATAATTTTAATCTTTTGATAGTTCTTTCTTCAGTTACCTTTGATTTAATTTCAGGTAATGCATCTCTCAATTTTTTTTGTTCTTTTTTTAAATCTAAATTTACTAAAATTTCTCTTACAGCTTCTGCACCAATTCCTGCAGTAAAAGCATCTTCTCCAAATTCTTCTTGAGCTTTAACTAAAGCTTCTTCAGAGATTAATTGACCTTTTTTTAATGTAGTTAAACCTGGTTCAACAACAATGAAACTTTCAAAATATAAAACCTTTTCAACTTCCTTAAGTTTCATATCGATGGCTAAGGAAATTCTACTAGGTAAAGATTTTAAAAACCATATATGTGCGACAGGACATGCTAAATCAATATGTCCCATTCTCTCTCTTCTTACATTTGATTTAGTTACCTCAACACCACATTTTTCACAAATAATTCCTCTAAACTTCATTCTTTTATATTTTCCACAAAGACATTCATAATCTTTTACTGGGCCGAATATTCTTGAACAAAATAAACCATCTTTTTCAGGTCTAAAGGTTCTATAGTTTATTGTTTCAGGTTTTTTTATCTCTCCATATGACCAGGATTTAATTTTTTCAGGGCTTGCTAAAGTAATTTTAATACTATTAAAATTATTTTCTTGAACAATATTTTGATTTTCGAAGTTTTTTGTTAAATTTTTTTCCATATTTAATTCAATTCAATATTTAGGCCTAAGGCTCTAATTTCTTTTATTAAAACGTTAAATGACTCTGGAACACCTGATTCAAAATTATTATTTCCTTTTACTATTGTTTCGTAAACTTTAGTTCTACCTGCTACATCATCAGATTTAACAGTAAGAATCTCTTGTAGTGTATAAGAAGCACCATAAGCTTCTAAGGCCCATACTTCCATTTCTCCAAATCTTTGACCACCTAGTTGAGCTTTTCCACCTAAGGGTTGTTGGGTTACTAAGCTATAAGGACCTGTAGACCTAGCATGAATTTTATCTTCTACAAGATGGTTTAATTTTAACATGTAAATTATTCCTACAGTGACTGGTCGATCAAATCTCTCACCCGTTTGTCCGTTCCATAAATGTGTTTGACCAGAATTTGGAAGTTTTGCTAAGCCAAGCATTTCAGATATATCTTTTGTGCTAGCACCATCAAAAACTGGGGTAGCTATTGGAACACCATTAGAGAGATTCTGAACTAATTCCGCAATTTCTTTGTTTGAAAGTTTTGAAATAATTTCCTCGTAATATGTTTTTCCATAAATTTCTTTTAATTTACTTTTAATTTTTTCAATTTCTTGGTCAAAATTTTTTAAATATTGTTTAATTTGATCTCCTAATTCGGAGCAAGACCAACCTAGATGCGTTTCTAAAATTTGTCCGACATTCATTCGACTAGGTACTCCCAAAGGATTTAAAACGATATCAACTGGTTTACCGTTTTCCATGTATGGCATATCCTCTACAGGAACAATTTTACTGACTACCCCTTTGTTGCCGTGTCTTCCAGCCATTTTATCTCCTGGCATTAATCTTCTTTTTACCGCTACAAATACTTTAACGACTTTCATTACTGTTGGTAATAAATCATCACCTTGTTGAATTTTTGTAACCTTATCTTCGAATCTTAGTTTTATATCTTCGTAAGCATTATCAAATTGATTCTTTAATTTTTCTAAATTGGTATTTAGTTCTTGTTTTTGTAATGATAGTTTCCAAAGATCTTTGAGTGACAAGTTCGTAAAGTCATTCTGGTTTAACGTAGTGCCTGGTTTTAAATCTTTGAATTGCTTGTTAATACTTTGACCATTAAGAAGATCAATTGCTCGAAGTTTAATGTTTCTATTTAGGATTTCTTCTTCAACTTTTTTATCCTCTTGAACTGCCTCTATTTCAGCTCTTTCAATAGCTATAGATCTTTCATCTTTTTCAATACCATGCCTATTGAAAACCCTTACATCTATAACTACGCCGGTGCTTCCCGACGGTAATTTAAGAGATGAGTCTCTTACATCTGTTGCTTTTTCACCAAAAATAGATCTTAATAATTTTTCTTCTGGGCTAGATGATGTTTCGCTTTTAGGTGTCACTTTACCGACTAAAATATCTGCTGGTTTGACTTCAGCTCCAACATAAACTATTCCTGATTCATCTAAATTTCTTAAACTTTCTTCGCTTACATTAGGTATATCTCTAGTAATCTCTTCAGCACCAAGCTTTGTGTCACGAGCCATGGACTCGTACTCTTCTATATGAATAGATGTAAATACATCATCTGTTACACATCTTTCTGAAATTAGAATTGAATCTTCAAAATTATATCCTTGCCATGGCATAAATGCTACTGTTACATTTTTTCCTAGAGCAAGTTCGCCTAATTTAGTAGCTGGTCCATCTGCAATAATATCACCTTTTTTAATTTTATCTCCAACTTTAACTAATGGTTTTTGATTAATGCATGTGTTTTGATTTGATCTTTGGAATTTTGATAAATTATAAATGTCTACTGCTGACTGAGAAAGATCCGTAACATCAGTAGCTTTAACTACGATTCTTTTTCCATCAATTTTATCAACTAGACCGCTCCTTTTTGCAACGATAGTTACTCCAGAGTCTAACGCTACATCGGCCTCTATGCCTGTTCCGACTAAGGGAGACTCTGGTTTTAATAAAGGAACAGCTTGCCTCATCATATTTGAGCCCATCAAAGCTCTATTAGCATCATCGTTTTCTAAAAAAGGAATTAAAGCAGCGGCAACAGAAACTAATTGTTTTGGTGATACGTCAATAAAATCAATGCTTTCACTGGAAGATAATTCAAAGTTAAGATTTTTTCTACAAGCAACTAATTCTTCAGAGAAAGATCCGTCTTTGTTCAAAACAGAGTTCGCTTGTGCAATAGTATATTTTTCTTCTTCTATTGCTGACAAATATTTAATTTCAGAAGTAACTTTTCCGTTAATAACTTTTTTATAGGGGCTTTCTATGTATCCAAATTTATTAACTCTGCAATAAGTAGCTAAACTGTTTATTAAACCAATATTGGGGCCTTCGGGGGTTTCGATTGGGCAAATTCTTCCGTAATGAGTTGGATGGACATCTCTAACTTCGAATCCAGCTCTTTCCCTTGTTAATCCGCCTGGACCTAACGCTGATACACGTCTTTTATGAGTAATTTCTGATAACGGGTTAGTTTGATCCATAAATTGAGAAAGCTGTGACGTTGAAAAAAAATCTCTTAATGATGTAGTAATTGGTTTAGCGTTAATTAAATCTTGTGGCATAGCTGACTCGATTTCTAAAAATGTTGACATCTTTTCTTTAACGGTTCTTTCCATTCTTAAAAGGCCAATTCTAAATTGGTTTTCAACAAGTTCACCAACTGATCTAACTCTTCTATTGCCTAGATGATCTATATCATCAACCTCGCCTTTCCCATCTCTCAAATCTAACATAAATTTAATTATTGCAACTATATCTGTGGTCTCTAAAATTGTTTTTTTAGCACTTGTATTCAAATTTAATTTAGAGTTAAGTTTTACTCTACCAACTTCAGAAAGATCGTATCTATCTTTTGTAAAATAAAGATTATTAAAAATTTGTTCAGCAATTTCAGTTGTGGGTGCTTCTCCAGGTCTTAAAATTTTATAAATATCATTCAAAGCTTCAGCTTTATTTAAATTTTTATCAATTTTAAGTGTTTCTAATATATATGGACCCTTGTTGATTGGATCAATATTAACAATTCTAAGCTCTTTTTCGTCCTGAGAGATTATTTTATCAAGTTGTTCCTCGGTAATATCAAAACCAGCCCCAATTAATACTTCTCCACTTTTATCTTTAATGTCTTTACCAAGATACTTTCCAATAATTTGGTCGTTTGGTATTGAGATAGATTTTAAACCTTTTTCCTGCAGTTTTTTTGCAATTACAATATTTAATTTCTCACCTGCACCTAAAACTTTTTTATTATTTTTGGCATCAATTAAATCATATGAAAGTTTTTGAGGTCTTTTATAATTGTCTAAATTAAAATCAGTAATCCATGACTTAGATTGTTCATCATACTTATATGTGTTTGTAGAATAAAAAGTATCAATAACTTTTTCTTTAGAGAAACCTAAGGCAAACAAAATGCTTGTTATTGGGAGTTTTTTCTTACGGTCAATTCTAAAGTATAATATATCTTTTGGATCAAATTCAAAATCCAGCCACGATCCCCTTCCAGGAATAATTCTGCAATTAAATAAGTATTTTCCACTTGCATGAGTTTTGCCCTTATCATGGTCAAAAAATACACCTGGACTTCTATGCATTTGATTTACCACAACTCTTTCAACACCATTCGTAATAAATGTTGCGCTTGGTGTCATTAATGGTAAGTCGCCAATAAAAACTTCTTGTTCTTTCGCTGAAAGAATTTGTTTTGTATTATTTTCAGGATCAATGTCGTACACAACTAATCTTAAATTTGCTTTAAGTGCTGCTGAGTATGATAAACTTCTTTGTTTGCATTCTATTACATCAAATTTAGGTTTTTCAAGTTTGTACGATATATATTCTAGTGTAGATTTGTCGTTGCCATCTTCTATAGGAAAAATACTTTTAAAAACTTTTTCAATTCCTTTAGATAACTCATCCAATTGTTCTTTTAATGACTTAGACTCTAAGAATTCATTGTAAGAATTTTTTTGTACTTCAATTAAATTTGGAATAGATAAACCTTCAACAAGTTTTCCAAAATTTTTTCTTATATGTTTCTTTTGAGTGAAAGATAATTGCATCAAATATAAAAAAATTTTATTGCAATAACTGCCTTGCAATAAAATCTAGTCTTAAATTTTGTTTACTTTAATTCTACTTTAGCGCCAGCTGCTTCAAGTTTTTTCTTAAATTCTTCTGCTTCTTTTTTAGCTACACCACCTTTAATTTCCTTAGGTGCTGCTTCTACTAAATCTTTAGCTTCTTTTAAACCTAAACCAGTTATCGCTCTTACTTCTTTAATAACATTAATTTTTTTATCTCCAGCTGCTGCTAAGAAAAGTGAAAATTCTGACTTTTCTTCAGCTGGTGCTGCTGCCCCACCTGCTGGTGCTGCTGCTGCTGGTGCTGCTGCTGTTACACCCCATTTTTCCTCTAATTGTTTTGAAAGTTCCGCTGCCTCAACAACTGTTAAAGTTGAAAGCTCGTCTATTATTTTATTTAAGTCTGCCATGTTTGTGATCCTGTGATTTAATTTTTTAAACTCTTTGCGCGCGCTAAATTAGCAATTTTTGAGCCAGGTGCAAGTAAAATACTCACTAATTTTTGAGCAGGAGTAGCCAGAATTCCGACAATTTTAGCCCTTGCTTCCTCAAGTGAAGGCAATGTGGCGATTATAGCCACCTCTTTTTGGTCTAAAACCTTTCCGTCCATGAAACCAGCAACAATTTTTAGTTTATCGTGTGATTTAGCAAATTTAGTAAGTATCTTAGCCGTTGTAATTGGATCAGATGAAATCGCTGCGGCTGTTGGTCCTGTAAAATATTTTTCTAAATCTTTAACTGGTGTTTCTTTGATTGCTATTTTTGTAATTCTATTTTTGGTAATTTTGAATAAAATGCCTTTATCTCTTAGTTCTTTTCTTAGTTCATCAAGCTCAGTAACATTTAATCCTTGATATTGAGCAATCATAACAGATTCATTTGAGGTAAAGTTTTTTTTCATCTCTTCAACATAATTCTTTTTTGCCTCTTTATTCATCATAATTATTTAGCTCCGACTTTATAGGAAATACCCATAGATGAAGTTATGAAAATATTTTTAATAAATTCACCTTTTATGGTATCTGGTTTTTCTTTTTTTATACTCTCAATAAAGTGATTATAATTTTCTAATAAATTTTCATTAGTAAAACTTTTTCTACCTATTGTTGCTGCTAAGTTTCCGTCTTTATCGTTTCGAATTTCTATTAATCCAGTTTTAATGTCTTTCACAGCTTTAGTTATATTAGAAGCAACAGTTCCAAGTTTTGGATTAGGCATTAGCCCTTTAGGTCCTAAAACTTTTCCATGCTTACCTATTTTACTCATCATCGCTGGAGTGCAAATTAATTTTGTAAAATCAAATTTACCAACTGCAATTTTTTCAATTAAGTCATCTGATCCAACGACTTCTGCTCCACTTTTTTTAGCTTCTTCAATTTTTTCTGCTTCACATAAAACAGCCACTTTATTTTTTTTTCCAGATCCGTTAGGTAAATTAACAGTTGTTCTTAAACTTAAATCACCACCTTTTGATTGTTTTAAATTAATTCTTAGCGATACATCTATAGACTCGTCAAATTTGGTTGTAGAATTTTTTTTGACTAAATCTAGTATTTCGTTTGCAGCAATTTTTTTGTTTGTAATTGCTGTTTTTAAAATTTCTTTATATCTTTTTGATCTTTTTTTCATAATTATTCTTTAACTTCAATTCCCATTGATCTAGCAGATCCACAAATTATTTTTGTTGCTTCTTTGATGTCAAAAGCGTTTAGATCTTTCATTTTTTCTTTTGCTATTGATTCAGCTTGTTTCATTGTGATTGACCCAGCAATTACTCTGCCTGGTTCTTTAGATCCACTTTTTAATTTTGCTGCTTCTCTAATAAAGTGAGATGCAGGAGGAGATTTTATTATAAAATCAAATTTCTTATCTTTATATACTGTAATAACAACTGGTACTGGTTTACCCATAAAAGCTTTTGTTTTTTCATTAAAAGCTTTACAAAATTCCATTATATTAATTCCTCGTTGGCCTAAAGCTGGTCCCACAGGAGGAGCAGGGTTAGCTTGACCTCCTTTAATTTGTAATTTTACGTAACCTGTAATTTCTTTTGCCATCTAATTTTTCTCCACTTGGTTAAATTCTAAATCAACTGGTGTTGCTCTACCAAATATAGAAACTGACACTTTAAGTCTAGATTTTTCTTCATCAATTTCTTCAATTAGTCCATTAAATGAGGCAAAAGGACCATCACAGACTTTGACTTTTTCCCCTATTTCAAAACTAATACCTGCCTTTTGAGTTACTGCACTTTCAGACACTTGGCCCAAAATTCGCTTAATTTCACTATCAGATATAGGTGTGGGTTTATCAGCAGAACCAAGGAAACCACTAACTTTTTGAAGATTTTTAATTAAATGGTATATTTGATTAGTTAATTCAACTTTTACCAACACATAACCTGGAAAAAATTTTTTTTCCTTTTTTGTTCTTTTACCCTTTTTTACTTCAGTTACTTGATGAGTAGGAACTAGAATTTCCTCCAAATTGTTAGAAAGTTTATGTTTTTTTAGCTCTTCCTTTATTGTCTCAACAACTTTTTTTTCAAAACCAGAATATGCTTGAACTATATACCAATTCATAGTCTAGAAATTAATTGTTAGAACGAGATTAAGTAAATATCTTAAAATTTGATCTAAAATTAAAAAGAATATTGCAGCTATAGAAGCTAAAGCGAACACCATCACCGCTCCCATCATGGTGTCTTTTTTTGTAGGCCACGTAATTCTGAAAGTTTCTTGCTTAACTTCCTGAATAAATTTTAAAGGGTTTTTCATAACTTTTTCTAAGTTTGGCAGGAGCGGAGGGACTCGAACCCACAACCTCCGGTTTTGGAGACCGGCGCTCTACCAATTGAACTACGCTCCTAAGCGTTATTTAATTATCTTAGTTACTACTCCAGCTCCAACTGTTTTACCACCTTCTCTTATTGCAAAATTCAAATTATCATTCATTGCAATTGGGGTAATTAATTTTACAGAGAATTTTCCATCGTCTCCTGGCATTACCATTTCTGTGCCGGACGGAAGAGTTACTTCACCTGTAACATCAGTAGTTCTGAAATAAAATTGAGGTCTATATTTAGTAAAGAAAGGAGTATGTCTTCCACCTTCTTCTTTTTTTAATATATAAGCCTGACATTCAAATTCTGTATGAGGAGTTATAGAACCAGGTTTACATAAAACTTGGCCTCTTTGTACATCATCTCTTTCCACACCTCTTAACAAGGCGCCAATGTTATCTCCTGCTTCACCACTATCTAAAAGTTTTCTAAACATCTCAACTCCTGTACAAACAGATTTTTTAGTGTCGGTAATACCTACGATTTCAATTTCTTCACCAACTTTAATCACACCTGACTCTACTCTACCTGTTACTACTGTACCTCTTCCTGAAATTGAGAATACATCTTCAACAGGCATTAGAAATGGTTTATCTTTTGGTCTATCTGGTTGAGGGATAGTTTCATCTACTGCTTTCATTAATTCCATGATTGCATTTTTTCCTGTAGCTTCATCTTTACCTTCAACTGCATTTAGAGCAGATCCTTTAACTATTGGTATCTTGTCACCTGGGAATTTATAAGAAGTTAAAAGTTCTCTAATTTCTTCTTCAACTAAGTCTACAAGTTCTTTGTCTTTTACAGTGTCAATTTTATTTAAGAAAACTACAATTGCAGGAACTCCAACTTGCCTAGCTAAAAGAATGTGTTCTCTAGTTTGAGGCATTGGTCCATCTGCAGCGTTAACAACTAAGATTGCTCCATCCATTTGTGCGGCACCTGTAATCATATTTTTTACATAATCGGCGTGACCTGGACAGTCGACGTGAGCATAATGTCGTTTTTCTGTTTCGTACTCAACGTGAGCAGTTGAAATTGTAATTCCTCTTTCTTTTTCCTCTGGAGCTTTATCTATTTGATCATAAGCTACAAAGTTTGCGCTAGATGTACCACCTGCTTCTGATAAAACTTTAGTTATGGCAGCGGTTAGTGTTGTTTTACCGTGGTCTACGTGTCCGATTGTACCTATATTACAATGCGGTTTGTTTCGTTGAAACTTCTCTTTTGACATTTTATTTTTTCCTCACTTTATAATTGTTTAACTTTAAATTTTGGAGCGGGTAAAGAGAATCGAACTCTTACATCCAGCTTGGAAGGCTAGCGTTCTACCATTGAACTACACCCGCAAAATCCAAACTTAACACGCCCTTCATTATTAAAAACTAATTAAGTATGGTGGAGGGGGAAAGATTCGA